>Ga0126342_10000245_pt1 | contig 49975 bp, 32 predicted proteins | sample Cyp1metagenome_FD_92528 | JGI IMG/M metagenome (GOLD analysis project Ga0126342, IMG submission 92528) | Coral microbial communities from Lord Howe Island, Old Settlement Bay, Australia - Cyphastrea 1 metagenome | ecosystem: Host-associated > Invertebrates > Cnidaria > Coral ...
CGACGGCCTTCCCGTTTGAGGAACTCTTCATGAACATCGATCTTCAATTATGCGCACTCAAGTCTGACACGCGCTGCTCAGACCGTGTGGCTGATCTAGCAGGGGCGTACTCATCCCACCTACCACGCCGCCTCCTGAACAGGCTCCCAGTGACAGATCGGTTCGAGCAGAGAGAGAAATGGGCTAGAAGCGTCTTAGTTGACCTGGCGTCTGAACGCTGTTTTCAGATCACTTGAGGACCCCCAAAATCGAAGATTGAAAGAGTCTCTACGGGGAATCCTGTGGATCTTGTACCCCAAAAGGTTTTGTGCTCAAAACGCCCCACGACGCCGAAGAGTGTTCACGCGTTTGTGCCATTGCCTTAGTGGGAGATAGCCGACTCCCACGGGTCATTTTCGACCTTGTTAGGGCTGCACTTTGGGTTGGGTGTGCATTGATTTTGCCTTGACATCTGATTGGTGGACCTCGACTTTGTCGGTGCATCTTTTTCTGTGCTTGGTACAAAGGAGTCCCAGCTCCGTAACCCTGGGTCATTGCCACTCGTACATTGTGCATTCTGGTTCTGCGGTGGCCTAACACCGAATTTTTCCTACAGCTTCTGCGGTGGGCTTTCACACCGGATTTTATAGCTTCTGCGGTGGGCTTTATTACACCGAAGGCTTGTCCTCCTTGAACCTGTGTATTGGCATTGATTTTTTATCTGCAAATACCTCTTCATCGAGTTGACTGCCAGGTTTCTGCAAGTGAACCTATCACTTGAAATCAATTTTGTATACAACCCTTGGAATATTTGCGCAGTGGATGTGCTCAGTTTTGCTTGTTCTATCTCTGTGCATTGTCATTTTCACACTGATATCGGGCTACAACAGGTTTTGCACTGGCATTTTTGACCTTCGGCTTGATCCAGACCATCACGGCTTCGCAGACCAAAAGGCGAGCCGACAGACGTGCACGAGCCCGAGCCAGACTAGCTTGGTACCTCCACAAGCGGGGTCTACTGATTTTGTCAGGTCAGCGCTTGAAACAAATCCGCCATCAGCTACAGCGACATCATTCCAAGGATTCAGCATTCCTTGCAAAGATCACGGAGGAGATGAACACAGAGGCAACACCGCCATGGAAATGCTTCCACTGCAAGCGTATTTGCAGTGGGAAGCACGAGCACTGTGCAAAGTGTGGACAATCATGGAAGACGACAATGGATCACAACTTTGTCCCTCCAGTTCGATCCACAACTCCGAGGAGAGTGCAATGGAGTCAAGAACAATGGGCAGAACAACCTCATTGGGAGCAGGCCCAATGGGTCAAATCGCCCAGACGCCGGCAGTCCCCAAGGCAGAGAACCAAGAAAGGCCCTCAGGGATCACAGCCCAAAGGAAAAGGCAAGCAGAAGCACGCAGACGACCAAGTGCAGTATGGTCCACAATCGCTGCCTGCTATGCCATCCTTGGAACCTCCATGGATGACAGCCTCGACAGCCGCTCCCAGCATGTCATTAGGCCCTGCCTCAGTCCAAATGTCGGAGACCAAAGAGGACAAAGACAAGGACAAGCAGATGCGTTCATTGGTTGCCGCCCTCAGGAAGCACCAAGACAATCTGCCAGACGATGTTCAGGCCTTAATGAAAGATGTCTCCATACGTGCTGGTCAGCAGGGAAACCAAACAGCTCCATGCGGCAGTGTCACAACACGGCAGAGCAAAACGGGAGATCGCAGACGCACAGGCCGCCAGGCTGAACATGCATGTGGCTTGGAAGAACTTCCTGTCACAGTCGGTTCAACAATGGACTGCCTATACGCAGTTCATGTCCCAGGAGAAACAGCTCATGGACCGCCTTCAGGCTGCTCAGGAAAATCTGGCCATTGCAAAGGAGAACCTCAGCAGCTCCCAGTCAGCTGCCGGAGTGGTCCCCAAAGAGGACGCTGCCATGACCAGCGACACCGAGGACATCCCTGCAAAGGCACACGAGTCAGCTGCTGGAGAGAAGATTGCGGCGAGCTTCCAAGACCTGGCCAACAATCTGCGGGCCTTACACACCCAAGCAGTCCAAGCGGTGCAACAAGAAGTGGACCAGCAGGACCGCAAGAGGCCCAGAATGGGATCTCCCAACAGCAAGGAAAAAGAAAAAGAGATGCCACCCAACACAGGTTTTGGCGAGGGCGAGTAAATACACCCAAATCATGTATTGCTCATAGGCCCCATAAGCCGTACTGGGGACACCGACCAGGCCATCGAGGCCATGTAGACATTGCCAATTTTGCCTTCACTTTTGACCAGGGTTTTCACAGCCTGCCCTCAATGTTTTCTGTTCAGTTTCGAAGCCATCCTGACAGCGATTTTGATCTTGAGAGCAAAACCTTGTGGACATCCCCAGGCAGTGATCTGCTCGAGCATTCTGTTGCCTATGATGCGTTTGTTGACATGTCCCAATCTCAAAGGTGTACTTTTCCAATTCCAACCAACACCTTGGATTTGAAGGACAATTTTTGGAAAACCATCAAATGGCAACACACAGTTTTGACCGAAATTGACTTTGTTGATGAATGGACAGCCCAAGACATTGCTTTTCATTTAGCAGTTGAAGTCAACGATTCATATCCACCACTGGATCCTCCCGACATGAGCGTGACTAGGTTTGTCCCAAGGCGCTCAAACCTCAAACCCAAAGCAGACAGGGTCACTTTTGATGAAAATGTTCAATTGTTCATAGGCCTTGACGAAGATCAGACCTTTTTTGCCATCACTGTGCCCCACCAATCACTCACCATGTCGAATAAACCATGGTCAGTCGTTTCACATGAAGTTTCTGGTGAAAGCCTTGCAAAGCCCGTTGATCCCGGTGAAGTCAGTAGCATTAGAGCACTGCGCAAGGCCCGATGTCCTTGCACTAAGGTTGATCCGTGCTTTGTACAAAGCCTCACCCAGTCGCCACCTGTCGATCCAAGTCCTGTTACCGGCCCCTGCGAAGACCAGGTTGATGCCAGTTCTGTTGATTTGTTTGATCCAGGTAGTTTCTGTCCACCATCACTCGTAGAGGTTGATTTGAGTTTGCCGGTCCCACCACCAAGGCACAGCCACTGTCCCTCACGAGTCGAAGTGTATCAAATCTTAGGTCTTTGCACCAAAACTGCCAACCCTGTGACTCAGGATTCCCAGTCTCAGAGTCAAGACCTTTTGCTTTTGCATGCGTCCCCACATGAAGTGGCCCATGAGAAAGCCACTGACACCAAGTACGGACAGCCGCAGCATTTTCAACGCACACTGCAAGCTGGCAACCGTCCAACTTTTTGCCCAGAGCCCATTGCAATAGCAACCGACTTTCGTCCTGTACAGTCAGGCATCCGATCCGGCCACCACCGTGAGTTAGGACCAGCCAAGCTCATCCGACAGTGCCGTTTGGAACATGAGAGTCCTATCACCGACCTGGTTGCTCAATTGCCGGCTGATCAGCTACCAGCAGACCCGGGACCCCACCAGCAGGGTCATCAACCGCCACTTCCACCTGCGTTTGTTGCTGACTTGTCCAACCGTTTTACACGGATGGGTTTTGACATTCATGATGGAGATTTCGAAGTTCCACTCCGAACATGGTATATTGATCATGCCGCCATTAGGAGATGGACTGCCCCTAGGAACCTCCAGCTAGTTGGGCCGCCACGAGGTTGGGAAGCGCAAATTAGCTCCATTTGGGTGGATCAAATCAACCCCGATGATTGGTTTGATGTTACAATTATTCACCCAGACCCTCCTCGACCACCCAGGCACAGCTTTATCATGATGGATGTGGTTGTCACACAATCAATTCAGCTTGACAGGTACGCAGGTTTGATCACTGTCTTCCCGTCCAGTTCAGCCTCATTTGACATGTTTTCAGTTGCAGCCTCCTTTGAAACGGATGTCAGTGGCTTCGACATCGCCCAGGCAGCCGATGCAGCTACCTTGTGTAGCTACCAGGAATGCACTGTGACGTTTGGGTGGCAAGTGATACCCTACACTTTGCGACCCCAACATGTCATGTCTCATGGTGATGGGTTCCAACTGCACATTCATTCGGCTCCAGCACAATTAGCGCGGCAATCCAACTCACAGGCGGGATCATCAACAGACACCCATCCCAGCAGGACCACACAGCATGCTTCCAATGCGGCCACTGATGATGTACAGTCACAGACTACTCCACCGGCATCTCAGTTCACCACACCCTTGCACATCTATCAAATGGATGGCATGGACACAGTGGTGCAGTTGGTTAACGCACAGCTCGCCCAGCCGTCTCACACCATTGCAGACGCACTGAGAGTTCCGTTCAACTGCATTGAAGCCCTGCACATCATGCCCATTGCTCCGGATGCTTTTCCAGAATTGGCCATACCAGCAATAGTCCAAAGGGTTGGTGATATCCCCCTACATTCGACCGATCGGTTGATTATGATAGATGTGATCTACCACCACCACCCGACTGCCTCGGTACAACCAACCAACCCACGGTGGTAAGGGGGGTCCACAGGGTCACACATCATGTCAGTCGTAGGCAAATCCTTTTTAAGGCGGCGGTGTTCCACTACTGTGAGTATCTCCAAGAGGGTTGTGGAGTCAGCCTTGATGGGCTTCTGTGGCCGATCACTCAAACAGATCCAAGACCAGTCACCCATGGGTCATATGCCACAGTTGACGTTCCGCCCCCTTACGGCCATGAGGTGGACACACAGGTAGCTGCCAACACCCTGCACCATGACGGGACCACTGATGCCATGATGGATTTCCTTCTGGAACCGATGGACCTTGCTGAAGATACTACATTTCTCACACAATTGTTTGCTTCCAAGAGGGCCATCACGTCGGTCGCCAAGCAACACCTAAGATGGTGTGTCAAGGATATCCCATTGCCCCAAGATGTCGACTGCTGTCGTGCGGAAGCGCATGACACCCCCAGTCACACTTTGCCATCTCATCATATGGTAGTGCAGACTAAGCCGTGCCATCCAGATGCTTCCCTGAGAGTTGACCCCATTGTGACACCGGAGCAGGTATCCGCTACTGATTGCCGAGTTGACCAGCCCTTCCACGCAAGTGACGGTGACAAGGATTCTTGCGGGTTACGCCCAACTTGCCCTCAGACATCCAATGGAACGGACCCAGCGCAAGCCTCTTCCATGACCAAGAGCCCCTTGCGTGTGCAGACCTCCATCGATGCTTTCTTTGTCAGAAAGCCCAAAAAACCGAAGGCAGAGCCAAAGCCTCCCAAGACCTCAGGCCAGTCAAGCATCCGTGATTTCTTTGGTCCCGCACCTGCAGTGTCAACTAATACTTCAACAATTGTTGCTGATGTGCCAGAGCCTCCTTCTGTACATAGCAACCCGATTCCTACGTGCATGCATGATGTAGGATGTCAAGAAAAGCCTCAGCCAATGCACGCAACTGTGCCCCACCATGACCCAGTTGCCACACAGGCACTGAATGCCGCCCAGTGCAAGTGCTCACACGAACAGGAAGCTGAGCCTCCTACTTTTGTGTCCAATCGACCTCAACCTCAGGCATTGCCAGCTCCCAGGAGGGCCGCACGACCAGCATGGAGAATCCACCTCTCCAACTTGTTTGATGAACTGGCCACTGTGGCCCATCCAAACACAGGGCCAGTTATGCAAGTAGAGGTCTGGTACGTCCATCATGATGCCTATCCGGAGTGTGTGGAACCCCGAATTGTTGAACTCGACAACATCCAAGATTTATGGTACGCCGACCTGTGTAATGTCTGGCTGGATCGAGTACAGAGACACCAGCCCATGAGGGTGCTCAATGTCTTGCCGAATCCACCATACCACACGCATCCACGCACAGCGGTTCACATTATCTTGGAACAAGGATTACACCCCCAAAAAGTAGCGATTCACTTCACCACTATTTTTCTTGGGGGATCCAGGGTCGGGCTGTTCCAACGTGCTGAGTCTGCACCTGACCGCATTTGCACCCAGGACATGATCGACCGTCATGGATTTCAACTCCAGTGCGATTATCGACAATGCAACATGCACTCAGGCCTCCTTAGGTTTTCAATGCACGACCCTGAGGAAATTTTCTCCGGGATCAGTGCAGTACTGTCAGTTGCACCCCCCCCGCAGGAACCCGAAGCAGTCTCCAGGGCCAATAGATTGGAGGCACAAGCACCCAATCCCACCCACGAACATGATGTTGACTCCGATGACGCTGCATTGATGCAGGTCTCCCCACCCTCACACCAGGCACCTGACCCTGCATCTAGTGGAGTGGAGTACCCAGGCATTGGTTTTAACCACCGCATTACCCCTGCTGCACTTGCTGAGTTCCGTCAGACGCTAGAATGGCAAGCTCGTGAGCTTGGCCATCAATGCGGCACCTCTGCCCGGGTCCCCATTCAGGTCCGATCTTGGTACCTCCATTCCGACCGTCGCATCCGAACAGAGGAATCCAGAACAGTACTTTTGGACGCCAAACCGCACACGTGGCATCATACCATCATTGACAAGTGGCGTGAGCTTCTTGAGCCTGACCAACCAGTGCACCTTCATGTTGTTTTGCCGAACCCGCCAGGGGCATCCCTGGAACCAGAACTGCATGTCATTCTGCTTCAACGGCCCAACCCATTATGGAGATCGGCCATATTGACCGTTTCATACCCCCATGTTGATGTTTGGAGCTTGCAGTTTTTTGCTGTCATGTTGGATGTCAACACTGACCATGAACAATTGGGTTTCATCTCAGGAGTTACGCATCCCTCCAATCCTCAAGCCCGTGAACTTGATGTAGAGGTCACCCATGGTCAGGTCACCCTTGCCAGAGAGGGAACCTTTCCAGTCAGGCATGGATTCTGGTTTGATGTCAGGGCAGTGCGCAGAGAAAGCCTTGCTGATGATAGCCATGCTCTTATACAAACCCAATTTCAGTCCATCAGAGCCTCCATCAGGAACATTCAATCTCGCATTCATTCCGCAGCATTTGCATGCATGACCACGGGAGACGAAAACAGAGGATCCGAAATGGCCCCCAGAGCTATGTCAGTGGCCGTCATGCCAAACGAGCCACAGACGTTCATTGACCCTTGCAGTGCCCTGGCCTTTTTCACTGCGCTGCAAGCACTCTGGCAGCCATTAGCTATCTTGCAACCCCCGACCATGCCTGCACTAGTGCCTGTGGTTACCTGGTACAACGATCACATCCGTTTCCCACAGTGCTTTCAGCCGAGATTGGTGCTGCTCAACCACGACCCCAATGACTGGGTCCAGCGCATACGCAGTGTCTGGATAGACGTGGTGTCGCCGCAACACGCCATGCATGTGCACCTGGTCCAACCGGCACCTCCAGATATGCCAACGCATCTGGCGGCACACATTGTAGTTGTACAGCAGCCTATTGCCACTTTCCGGTCGGTGCTCATTACCAGTTTTGACTCTGACGCTGCACAGGGACAATCCAATCGGCATGCCACCATGGCCCCAACTCCGGTTGCATTTCCCACTGTACTTGCCCTGGCCTATCATGATACTGTTTGCCAGCAACCACAAAATGAAAGTGCAGTATGGGTAGGCAATGATGAACTAAGCCCCACTGAGCAGCTACCGCTCATTGATGGCCACTCAGTGGTGTTAGCACTGCACAGGCATCATATGCCGTTGCCAGAAGGACCACATGCATGGAACTCAGAAGCCTACGCCCCGGGTTCCTTGTTCCGTTCCCCTGACGCCCTCCCACCGGAAGTGAACGACCCATTGCTGAAGTGTACAAAGCAGGACACCATTATGCAGACACAACCTGTGTCGGTCCCATGTCCAGGCCACCCTGTCGTCCTGTCCCTTGATGCGGTATTGCCAGTTACACGTGCAGACCCTGCCCAGCCGTGGCAGGACGACCTGTCAGCCCTTGCATGGAATGCATCCAGCAACTGGCTTCAGCAAATCACCGACAGCCTTGACCTTCAGCTCTCACCAGTTCCTGCACAGATTGCATGCACGCCATCCACATGGAATGCCATCTTTGAGGCCCTGGAAGCCCCAATTGGACCCTATGAGCTCATCGAAGTCTTTATTGACGGAGCCACATCTGCCGTGGCCGCCAGTTGGAGTCTTGTACTAGTAGCCCATCACGGCACATCACAAAGGCTGCTGGGCACCCTGGCAGGCCCAGTCATCACAGGTACAGCCCATCAGCATTGGCTTGGAGCTTCTACCCTGGACAACATTGCTGCAGAGCTTTCGGCACTTGCAGCTGCCCTGGCCACAGTGCTCCAGTTCCAGTTCAACTGTCCTGTCTTGGTCCATCCTGATCTGTCGCTTAGTCGTTTGATCGCTCAGGAACTAGTCAATACAGTATCCAATCCAAGACTGGCACAGCTCTGCAGGCTACTTGCCGCATGGTCACCACCCAATGTGAATTTCCAGGAAGTCAGAGGGCACACCAAACATGCTTGGAATGATCTTGCTGATTCACTTGCCAAACATGTCCTCCTGGCCCCTGACCAATTCCCGCCCATCGACTTTGGAGCCCTTCACCAGTTGGCCCGTGAGCAGCACGACCTGGAGTGGGCTTGGGTGCAAAGTTTGCCCCAATCCATGCGCCACTGTTTCCCTAATGCAGTGCAAGACACAGTGTGGCAATTTGCTCCCTCACAACGCCAGGTCGAACTCCCAATGCCCTCCCGTGCCCAGGAACGTATTCCAGTGGACTTTAGATGCCGCATAGCCACAATCAATGTCTTGGCCCTGGATCGAACAGACAGCCAGACAGAGATAGGCAGGCGCACAGGAGCTCGCACAACTCGACTCGATCACCAGCTGCACACTGCTGGCATTCATATTGCAGGGCTCCAGGAAACCCGCACGGCTCAAGGGCAATATCGTGCAGAGCACTACTTGATCCTGTCATCAGGCGGCGCAGGGCAGAATGCAGAAAGGTCTGGATGTGAACTGTGGCTTCACCGTACCTTGCCTCTTCTCACCACAACTGCCCAAGGGAAGGTGACGCTTGCCGACTGCACCTGCGTAGTTGCACATGCCGACCCCAGAAGGCTCTTCGTGCGCATCGAGCACGATGCACTGTGCCTGACAGCCGTGGTACTCCATGCACCATGCTTGGGCAAGGCCACTGGGGACGCAACTGCACCGATCGATGTCATCAAGCAATGGTGGACCCAGACCACAGCCATATGGCAACAGGCTGTCGCCACCGACATGACCTGCGTCCTCATAGATGCAAACGCCACATTAGCTTCCACTACTACCGATTTCTTTCAGCAGCACGATGCCGACGCCACCACCCCCCAAAGCCTCATTTTTGAAGACTTCCTTTGTGAGCAAGCCATGTTTGTGCCGTCCACTTTCAAAGCCATCCACCGTGGACCCTCGTATACCTGGACGCATTCCTCAGGCAAACGCATGAGACTGGATTATATCCTGCTCAGTCGCGCCCTGTTCGAGATGGTGTCTCAGTCAGAAACATGGACATCTTACGATGGAACTTTTGCCCATGAGGATCACATCCCGGCAGTACTCACCTTGAATGGATGGATCCACACCCACCAGGCTGCCCCACCTCACTCGTGGGATGAATTCGCGCTAATGGACCCCACCAGATGCAGGCAATTCCAAGATGCCCTCGCCACCCTGCCAATCCCCCCGTGGGAAGTTGCAACTGATGCACATAGCACGCTCTATGAAGCCCAGTACAAGCAGTTGGCCAGGAAATTCTTTTCCAAGAAGCGGGGGGCAAGACGTCGCCCAACCCTGAGCGCCCCTACCCTCGATGCAATTGCCTTTAAGAGGCACGTCCTGGACTGTGGCCGTGCATGGGCTATCATGACCGACCCTGACTTCAAAGAACAGCTCAAGCTTATCGAGCGCACAGTCAGAAGGCTGGTCTCAGCTGACTTGCAAGTCTTCTTTGACCAGCTTCTCGTGCATCTTCAAGAAGCTGGTCAACTTGCGGACCACAAGCAAATGTTCCGGATTTTGGCTAGACTTGGCAGCCGTAAACAAAAAGCCCGCATGCAATCCAAGCCATTGCCCATGTTGCGCACCCCGCAGGGAGAGATGGTTACCTCCTACGCCCAACAACAGCTGCTTTGGCTCCACCAATTTGCGCACATTGAAGCAGGCATCAGAGTCAGCTGGGAAACGCTCAGGACCTCCGATGCATCCATGCCGATGCTGCCTCGTGACATCCAAGAAGTAGAGACCTTTCCCTCCGACTGGAATCTACAAGCGGCCGTAGCAAGGATGAAAAGAGGCAAGGCCCCAGGGCCCAACGGCATCACACCATGTCTCCTCAAGGCTGGTGGTAGCATCTTCTCCAAGCAGTTCACGGCCCTCACTACCAAAGTCGTGGCGCATGGGAAGGAACCCTCCTCATGGAAGGGAGGCAAGTTGGTCCCCCTATACAAAGGGCGTGACTCTACGGCCGACCCTGCCGCATATAGAGCTATCTATATTTCCGACCACACATCCAAGCTCTACCACCGGATGCTGCGCAGTCAGTTGGAAGGGCCATGGACAGAGGGCATGGACTTATTGCAGGTTGGAGGCAGGAAGACCATGGGCACAGATATCGCCCACCACATGGTGGAAGCCCACCAGTTCTGGTGTAGGGGGCGTAAACTGCCATCAGCAGTGGTCTTCTTTGATTTGAAATCAGCCTTTTATTCTGTGTTGCGACAAGCCCTCCTGGCAGATCCATTGGACCCCCAGCCAGTGGCAGACGCCTTGCGCAGCTGGGGAGTTCCCACACACCTGATCGACATGTGGTTGCAGCAGGCACAAACCGATCATGCCATTCTGAATGCCTCACCCCATACTGAAAAGTTAATCCAGGACTGCATGAACAACACTTTCTTCACAGTTGATGGGGTTCCAGGGGTCTGCCACACGACCCGTGGGACCAGGCCAGGCGACCCATTGGGAGACCAACTTTTCAACCTGATAATGCGCCTAGTCCTGCACGACATGCACGCCCAAGTACAGCACAACTCCGGGGCAACCTGGCTCGGAGCCCCCACACACTGCTGCTCATTTGCTGAAGCTGAAGAGATCCCCCCCATGCTTACTTTGATGTGTCATTCGTAGATGATGTGGCGGTCGCAGTCCATGCAGAGACATTGCCAGAGGTTGAACGTCTCATCAAACTGGTTGTGGAATCCTTCCACACCGCTGCCAAGACAAGAGGGCTGGATGTGAATTTCCAACAAGGCAAAACCGAAGTCTTATGGGACATCCTTGGCAAAGGCTCCAAAGCCCTGAAGGAGCGGCTGCACGATTCAGGCCAATGGCTCACTTGGCAGCACGGAGGACACACCTTCAATCTCCGTGTCGCACACTCCTACAAACACCTAGGATCTTGGGTGCAAGTTGGAGGCAGCCATCAACGAGAAATCGCACACCGGGCCTCCCTGGCCCTGCAAAGCTGGGGATGCCTGGCGCGCTCCTTCTACCATAAGCGGCACGTCGGCCTCAAAGCCAAAACAACAGCCTTCCAGTCACTTAGCATGTCCAGAATGGTTTACAACGCCCACACGTGGGTTGGGGTCACCGACGACCACATTGCCACCTGGCAACAGAAGCTCCGCAAACCTTTGGGGCTGATGACGAAGCCCATGCTTAAAGGGATTGCACCAGTCAAGGTCGATACGGTAGACCTGTTTGCTTTGGCCCATATCCTACCCCCGGCAGACCAGCTGCATATTGCAAGGTTGAGGTACCTCAAACGCCTGCTAGCGTACTGCCCTCAAACCCTGTGGAATCTGCTGATGCAAGCTGCCGAGTGGCCCCACAGCTGGCTAGCCCTGTGCAAGTCTTCCTTTGCCTGGTTTTTGCAGTTCTATCAAGTCCCAGGAGCACCCACAGATGCTTCCGACACTCTGGCATGGATCACGCATGTGGCTTTGGATTCCAGTTGGAATGGCCGTCTCAAGAAGGCTGCCAAAGGATGTCTCAGCTTTCGGCAGGCCACGGCTGAAGACCATGTGTGGCTCAAAGCGTTCCAAGCCAGATTCGTCGCTGCGGGCGGCAGCCTGCCTTGCGCCCAGACCCTCCAAGGTGAAACATGGGTCTGCGACCAGTGCCAAAAGGCCTTTCCTTCCAAGCGAGCCCTCGCCACGCACTCCGGCCGTGCACATGGATACCGCCGCTTGGTCAAATTTTATGCAGTGGACCAAACCTGCAATGCCTGTGCCAAAACATATGCCACGCGCAAACGGCTCATTGAGCACCTCCGAGATGCCTCAGAGTGCTTACGCACTTTGCAAGCATGCTTCCCACCGCTGTCCGACGAACAGGTGGTAGCCTTTGATGCCATTGACCACGAAACCACCCTTGCCCTGCGTGCCCAGGGGTGGGGAGCGCCAAAGCTCTGGCCCCAGCACGCAAGATCCATGGACCTTGCCTGCCCATCGCAGGGACCCAAGATGCTGCACAAATGCACCGCAAATGGAGCCGGCGCAACCCAACCGCAGGCTCCGGCTTTGAGCAGTTGCAAGGTCATGCACTTACCAGGCACGAGGCACCGGTGCCACACGTCATCCTGTTTGATGATGACTTGCCAGCATTTGTCTTTCAGTCTGCAGCCGGAATGAACGCAGGGGATGGCAGATTCTCACTGAAAGGGCTGGCGCGTGAGACAGCCAGGTTGCACATTCGCACACAGGTCTTTGTGCACTTCTTCTCCGGGTACCGCAGAAGGGGCGACCTCCATGACCTGCTGGACCACCATGTCTTCCCACAAGGCCACCAGCTGTTTGTGCTTTCAGTGGACATGTGCCTACAAAGGGAAAGGGGAGATTTAGCATCATCATCCTCGCTGACATGGTGGATGGACCGCATCAAGTCTGGACAGGTCTGTGGTGCCGGAGGGGGCCCCCCCTGCGAGTCATACTCTGCTGCCCGACTCTTGCAGGGGGGCCCCCCACCAGTCAGATCCGGCAGTTGGCCGAATGGGATCCCCAATATCCCGCTGAAAGCTTGGAGACAGGTGATGATTGGATCCAGGCTCATGCGGTTCATCATCGATGTGGTGCTGGTTCTGGCCTTGACCGGGGGCTGTGCGTTCATAGAACACCCTCAATACCCTACCTGGGCAAAGGCTATGGATCCATCCAGTGTCTGGACCAACTCTGCCATGCGCCTTTTGCGAACACTTCAAGCGATTGGCATCACGAGCTTTGACCAGTGCATTTTTGGATGCCGAGCCAAGAAGCCAACCACCATTCTACACCTGCGCTTGCCGCTTTTGCGGCAGAAGATCTTGACCACAGGATGCATGGGGCGATGCTGTCATGGACCATCAGCCCACGAAGCACTGGCGGGACAAGAAGAGGACGGAGCCTTTAAGACCGCAAGGGGCAAGGTCTATCCTCAAGGCCTCAACATTGCCATTGCGCAGGCGGTAGCAGACTTTGTACAGCACACCTTTTCGGTGTCGCAAACTCAGCAGATGCCCGCGGAGTTTGCCGACCTGGTAGCGAATGATTTTGTTGAGGACGACATCGTTCAGCCTGATTACTACAGCTGAACCATCCTCTGTACAGAGTAGCACCAGGCCAAAGAGCATGACCGAGCAGGGGCACCCCTGCAGCAACTGGAAAGGAAAAAATGAAATGTCATCCTTCCCATTGACTCATATTTTTCAAGATGGTTATTATTGCACCACCAAGCATATATATATAGTAAAACAATGTAAAACCTGAAAATACTGAGGATGGAAAACATCCACCAGTTGGCAACTATTGGTACATATTAAACATTGTACCAATGGGATTTTTTTTAGGGATGAAGCATCTACCAACGAGTGCAGGTATGAACCATCCACAGTGTGAGTCATCCAAGCTATGGCCCAAAAAGTGATACTCTGCGGTGTCAAACGTGGCTGGGAAATCATCTAAATCATGACGCCGTCATGTTCAAATCAAACGAAACACTACTTTGGTTTATAGCTAAGTTGGTTTATAACTATAATAACAATAGCGTATGATACTTATTAACTATTGTTATTATCTGGTTGGTGGTGACTGGAACCATGGAATTTTGAATGACTTTCCATTCAGTTGGGAATGATCATCCCAACTGACTTTCAATTTTTTCAGAGGGGTAGGTACAGCACCAACCAGATTATATAGGAGGTGAACATGTTTCTCGTTTTTTGGAGAGCAGATATGATATTGATTGATATTGTATCTGGTTCAATTCAACTTGAATCCCTTCCCCATCATATTGATTATCCATGATTATCCCCCAGAAAGCCTGGTTCAATATTGGATTTGTCAATTTTGGGGGTCCATCATATGGGGATGTGTCAAAACCCTATCCCCCTGGTGAACATCAAAATAGCTGGTAAATGGATGTTCATCCCACTAAAAATGGTATTAATAGGTATTGATCCATAGCCATATAGGGCTATTAGAAGAAATGGGAAGGCAGAACTCGATGATTTTCCAGTCTCGCCATGGTTGCTGCTTGTCCATCCACGAATTGGTCTAAGGGAAAGCTTTGACGCCGGAAAATCTGGATGAAACCATATATTAACCATATATTGGCCATGGAAAAGATGTAAAGACCATGCTTTCGTCGATGTTTCCAGTGAGGCTTTGGTAAATCCCCCCAGTGGTGAGTTGTAGCCATTGAACTGGTGGCTTTTCCCAGAACCAACCCTTTCGAAATTCCAGCTGGTTGGTGGTGACTGGAACCATGGAATTTTATGACTTTCCATTCAGTTGGGAATGGAATAATCATCCCAACTGACGAACTCACCAACCATCATTTTTCAGAGGGGTTGGCTCAACCACCGACCAGATTATTCTTAACCATTATTAACCATATAATCACCATTAATATTAACCATTATTAACAGTATATTATGAACAGTATATTAACAGTATACCAGATAATACCATGGTAAAATGGTATATTAACCATATAATCACCATATAATCACCATATAATCACCATATATTAATCATTAACAGTATATTAACCAACCAGATCCAGGCTTTCGTTGAATTTTTCAGGCTGCTCCACTCAGATCCAGCCGTGGCCGAGTTTCCAGACTTTCTGAGCCCTTCGGAGGCGGACGTTGGTCGGATGGGACGGCGGACGTGTCTTCATCCATTTATAGCCGGTATATCCTCTGGTAAACTAACATAGCCATGGAAAATCACCATTTTTAATGGGAAAATCCACTATAAATGGCCATTTTCAATAGCTATGTTAGTTTACCAGAAGGTAGCAATCATACCCCCAGTTCGTTAGCTAAGTTGGTTTATGTACAACTATAATGTGATAATAGTGTAAGATACGATTGTTATTATCTGCTTGGTGGTGACTGGAACCATGGAATTTTGAATGACTTTCCATCTGGTTGGGAATGGAATAATCATCCCAACTGACAAGCTCCATCATTTTTCAGAAGGGGTAGGTATACCATCAACCAGAAAAGGTTCAATTCGGCACTGTTTTAGTAGGAATTTACTTTTCTATCTTTTTGGTGCTATTACAAGTGGAACCAATAACTATCATTTCCTGATGAACAGTGGTGATTTAATGGCAATTTAATGGGATCTATCGAAACAGTATCTGAGTGGGGGTTGGCAGAAAATAGGGGATAGCCCCCAACATGGTAATTTAATTGGGATAGCCCCCAACATGGTAATTTAATTGGGGAAATTAATCAGAAGCATTCATACACCATCAATTTTGGGGGCATCCTATTCTCAGACAAGCCCAGTTCATGGTCATTATTTGTGTTCACCCATTTATGGTTCATGGTTTTGGTTTCTAGCTGATAATATATGATAAAATTGAGAAAAAAAAACTCCAATGCTTTACCACAATTCTATTATACCTTCTCATTATTCTCACCAAAAAAAAACTGGTTATCATTCCCCCAACTAACAGTAAAAAAACCCAGCGGGAGGCAGCCTGGAAACCATCATGGGTCAATCTTGGATGGATACTAAGCAGCACTCCCAAATCCTTTAAAGATAATTTGGTATATGTCCTGACCATATGAATAGGAAACTCATATACCAATTTATAGCATACCTAATTTAAACCATACTTATCTAAACATATAGGTATCTGATAGTATCTAAGATTGTTATGTCTCCTAACCAACTGTGTTTGGCTACGGAAAACCCACGGTTTCCGGAGGAAAACAAGCCACAAATACTGGCGTGTCCATATCCATGAGAACCTACCGCAGGTTTCAACCAATCATCAATGATTCAATGGGTGATAAGATCAATAATTACAAAATAGAATGAATATCAATGGAATTATGTAAGTGAAAAATTATACAGGAAGCCATGGTCTTCACTCCATACGGGGGGTTCTGATAACACTTGCCTTTATCCAATTTTATGAGATTTGCACAAAGGGTTGACCCTGTCAAAATCGACGCTTGTATTTTAGCAATGGCCAGCAGTGAGTCCTACCGGGTAGACCATGTTGGATTTCCGCAGGTTCATCACCGTTGCATAAACACCTGGTAATTTTTACATAATCCCGCATTTATAGATGCATCTTATTTTCCTGTGTTTCCCATTTAAAAAAAACTCTTAAAACTATGGTTTTCACTTGCCATTTTTGATTGCCAAAGGGTATACTTAATACTTGGTTATATCCAATAGGCATCCACGATGAAACGTGGTGATCTCTTCCATTATTTTTCTGAACTCACCATGTGTTGTTCTTCTCCAGAAGCAATGGTGAGATATGCCCATATTCATTGGTTTTTTTAAGGTGATGTTTTTACTTTCCCAACGGGAAATCCACCAACCCATGGGGAATCCATAGTTTTTTTTTTCATTTTCTGGGCTCTGGTCAATGGCCATTCCAGGAACCTAAATTGAAGGTACCGATTCCATATATAAGGCCTATTGTTCAGGCCTATGTAAGGGAATATCCCCCCAAAATATGGCCTTATATGATACATTACCTCCATTTTAGGATCCTGAAATTCCCATTGATCTGGATCAGCAAATGCAAGTATTTCAATGTGTTCAACATTTCGATCCCATTTTGTCCACTGGGGTCCAGTCGTTATGTGGTGGTTAAGAACTATTTCTTGCAGTGAGACCTAGTTACCTAGTTCATTTTTGATGATATGGGTTTCTCTGAAAATGCCTCCAAACCTAATGGTTTATCGTCATTTTATGTCATTTTCTCTATTATATCAATAGCATTTTGGGGGGATATGATATAGCCCCTTTTCAGACACACCCATGCCCATATCCTTTATTTATCTGACAGCAAGAGGTTGACTCCGCAGCTGTTGGATACCCTGGTTGTTTCCGCCCCGGGTCATCCTTACCTTCCAGGGTTATGAAAAAACCACCCTCAAGGCATGTTATAATGTTTTTATGTAAAGAAACAAGAACCAAAGATCTCAGAAAAACAATACTCCTGAACCCACTATTTTAAGAAACCCACTTAAAAGAAAAAAGGACATTCAAACCCATGGAAAAACCCTAGTAAAAATGAGAAAACCACACCATTACCCTCTGGTAATTTAACATAGCTATTGAAAATCACCATTTTTAATGGGAAAATCCACTATTAATGGTCATTTTCAATAGCTACGTTAAATTACCAGAGGGTAAAAAGCTTGTGTGTTCAATAAAACTCCGAAAATCGGACCATGGGATCACCTTTTAGTCGGGACGCACAGCCATCTCGAAGGCGGAGAGATTGATCTCTGTTGCCTACCAGAGTGGTTTCCAGCCGGAGGCCACGGTTTTTTTTTGGTTCGATTGGAAGCATCCAATGTATGGAGAATGGGAAAATATTGGGATACTCTCTGGTAAACTTACAGTTTGCGAACTGGAAAATCAGCATTTTATAGCTGGGTAAATCAACTATTTCTATGACCATGTTGAATAACTTTTTGTATGTTTACCAGAGAGTTTTATCATGGGAGAACAATAACAATAAAAACCTGGATTTGCTGATGATTTTCTGCATGTTCCCGGGAAAGCCGGATCAGCAAATCCACAGCGTTTTTGTAGCTCAGAGTTTTTTTCAACGGAGCTGTTACGTTACTCCCGAAAGTGGCAATTCTACAACGAAACACCAAGGTGCTTGGCATTTTTTGATATACTTGTGAGGGATATCAACAAACCGTACATCATGATTCACACATTTTATCAACAGCCTAAAACACATGTTAATCAAAAGTTAAGGATTGAAAATTGGGTTTCAATCCATGACCAAACAATCAAGATGGGGATGTAAGCAAATTATAATGCCTTCACTTGCTGACCTCAAAATAAGATTTGTGTGTTAATGCCGCTTAGCGAGTTCTCACAATTGTTGTTTCATGTTTTTGGATATTTTTTGGTATTTCGCTAGTTCATTTGTTTGACATTTGCATCGTTTTTTTGTTGGTACCGGGCTCAAAAAAGGTGCAGTTTCACATAGTTTGAGTGGTGAGATAACCATAACCTCACGTCGTGACCGAAGCCTGGAATGATGGTGAGTACTGTAAGTATAGGGCAATTTAATCCCTTTAAATGAGCTTACTTCAGGTTCGTAAATTCTTTGAAATTTACCTATAGATCCATGATCCATGTTTTTTCCGCCCCAATGTCGCTGTCCTCTTCGCTATTGGAGATCTCCGGTGACGGCCTTCTTCGAACCCAGAACCATAAAATCGGACCACAATCGAGGACAAAGCCCTTCCAGAGGATCCAAGCATTATCCAAGATGAACAGTTCAGAGCACGACAGCTGCGACCGAACCACTCTGTGGCGCCCGGAATCTTGCTCCATTCCATGTCATGATGGGAGTGAAAAAGTGCTTTTGAGAGTGGTTTTGATATGTTTTCATCACCAGAAATGACTATACTCTGGTTATATCAGCTATATCTTAGTTATATCTTATCATCCATGGGGGTGATCTCTTGCCACTGAAAAAAAAGTTACCGTAGAATCTTGCGAACGATCTCACCCGACATGATTTTTTCGGGATTCCTCTGGCATGGATGACCATACTCCATGCATCAAATCAAGCCTGGTGTTTTTCCCATACATCCATGATATTTCCACGATTGTCCCCAGATGATACAAAAAATGTGTTACCATGATATATCGCATGGTTATATGGGTATGGATCAATACCTATTAATACCATTTTTAGTGGGATGAACATCCATAAATCCCAGCTATTTTGATGTTCACCAAGGGTACTATTGGTTTTGACACACTGCCATATGGTTGTTGGTGAAAAATCAGTTAAATCATGTTAAATGGTTCAGGGTGAACTCACGATGGTTGATGGCTTGCTATACCCGATTCTTTCATTCGTTCTCTCCGCAGGATCCAGATGACATCCCGCACTTTGGCAGGAAGTGGCAAGTGGTTTTTTCGGGGAAGTGGCAAGTGGAAAACTGCAAGAAATCCCACCAAAATTTAGGCGTTGATGTCATTTGAAGTCTATAGTCGTGGTGATTTTGGTCAGTTCTCTGGTGGGGAAGTGGCAATTGGTTTTCACCAGGAAATTCCCATGGAGCATTGAACAACCAAAGATCTGGATGGGAGCCATACAAGTTGATGTGGTCGGTCAGGGGATCAACAAAGCGGGAAATCCTTCATACACGGAGGTCTCTAGCTGGGCAACTGATCTGAAAAAAAGGTGGATTTTCCATTGCCCTGTTTGATTACCGGATGGTATAGTCCACTATATCTCACGACATCCCTATGATTTATCCCCTTCTCACTATGTGAATCATCACTACTAGTTATTCCGACTATATATTGTCATATCCCACTATTATTTTTCCCATATTTTGTGTAGGGTACGCCATGTTATTCCCACTACAGTTTTCCATACCCCACTATATCCACTATTACATTTCCCACATTTTTTTGTTGCTTAAACATTACTATGATATTCAATATTTTTTGTTGGTTATATAAGCTATACTAGTTGGGTTATCCAATATTTTTTGTTTGTTATATAAGTCATACTATATGTTGTTGGTTATCCAATACTATTATACCACATGGTATGGTTAGGTTAAGCCCCATTCATTGCCTCCCAAGACCTTGACGATTGTTTCCCAGCAAGGCCAGAAGAGCGGGACGTGAACAAGGTGGATTGTGAAAAGAGTGCGGAGGCCAAGTCGGGATATTTACCCTCTGGTTATGTCAACAGTTTGCTATTGAAAATGGTGATTTATAGTGACATTTCCCATTAGACATGGTGATTTTCCATAGTTATGTTAGTTTACCAGAGGGTAAAGTTTAAACAGTAGAGGAATGTTTACGTTTACACTAATGTTTAATATTAATGGATTATGGAAAATCACCATGAAAATCACCCAAGAGATGGTACGGAGGCATTTTTTTAATGGTGATTTTTCCATACCATAGTGGGATCATAATCAATGATGAATCTAATATTACAATGGAACATCAGCATTTTTTAAAGGCAAATCAACTATGAATGCTGGTTGGTGGTTTGGAACATTTTTTTTCCATTTCATATGGGATGTCATCCTTCCCATTGACGAACTCATATTTTTCAAGATGGTTATTGCACCAGAGTCTGAAAAAGTGAACCAACAGTTGGGATCTGACAAAACATTGGCAACGATATGCAACCATGGTCTTTTTTTAATAGGGCATGTTTACATTATATAATTCATCATGAAATTAACTGGGGGATTTTTCCAACCCAGTTGGTTGATGATTTAACTCGCGTTTCATCATGACGAAAATCATTTGGATTTATGGAGCTTTGACCCTGTTTTTTTCTGAGCCATGAAATATTAATATGGGGATTGGAATCATCAATGATCAACAGTAATGTAGATTTTTTTACTCAACAGAAACATGAGGACTTGATGAATTGTATCGTAATACCCGGCCTGGTAAACGTTTACAGTTTGCGACATAGAAAATGGCCATTGAAATAGTGAGTTTTCCCATTAAAAATTGTGATTTTTTTATAGCTATGTTAAATTACCAGAGGGTAGTTGATTGATGATTTTGGTTCATTCGAAAATAGTGTATCGTACACAAAAAAATAATATGTTAATATACATACTTCGAGGGCTATACTCTACAAAAAATTGGGATCATGATAATGTAACCGAACTGGGGATCTTCCTTAAGCCACGAAAACAGAGCAGGGTATTTCCATGGTTATGCTTCATACCTACATATGATATGTATATGGTTGTATATGTATAGATTCAATATGTATACTATATGATTGATATTGATTGATTCCGATTATATATATATAATATATACACATGTATATACCAAATAAGTGGAAGTACAGGCTGTTTGGTGGTTAGAATGTTGAGACGCAGCAAGCCAATGGGCCAATGGGGGTAGGTAAACTAGGTGAACAACTCAGAATTATGTGGATATTCTATGGCTGGTTGGTGGTGACTGGAACATGAATAACTTATGATTTTCCATATACCCTCTGGTTATGACTAACATAGCCATGGTATAGATGGACCATAGAAATAGATGGTTTACCGTTCTTAAAAATGGTGGATCTTTCCATGGCTATGTTAAATAAACAGATGGTATACATATATATATATGGGATGTTATCCTTCCCAACTGACGAACTCCATCATTTTTCAGAGGGGTAGGTACACCACCAACCAGATGGGATATTGATGAAATTTCAATATTTGCTTAGACAAGTTGGTCATCATGGATGGTGGAAACTGTCCAGGAGATTTTGCACCTGAACTGGTGATCACTAACAGTCGTGAAGTTTGGAGCTTGTAAATAGAGAAGTGACACATGACTGCAAGAGAAATACTGGAGGATCCTCAATGACCCTTTCAAAAAATGGTTTGATTCTATCAAAGTGACTTCTCTATAATCATATGTTGGATTCTTTTTTTGTGTGTCCTGACTCACGATATCGCCCCATTGTGTCCGATGGATTTTGAAACATGAACTCACCACTGCCGTTTAACAACACTGCCTTCCCCCGAAACGAAACCTACGAAACGAAACCTTGCTTTTAGTATTACCATCTGGTCATTTAACATAGCCATGGAAAATCACCTTTTTGTAATAGGTACACCATCTATAAATGGGCCATTTTATGCCATTTTCCATGGCTATGTTAAACAACCAGAGGGTACATCATATTGATGTTTACATCGAAACCCTATACATTCAGGTTTGGCCACTCCATGGTACAACGGTTCTCACACATTCAAGCCCCAGTTACATATCACATTTATCCCCATTAATCCCGTGATTTTTTCCATTCATATCCCACTAGATCACCCTTTTTTCAATGGTTAAACAAGTTAAACTCACCCAAAAAGATGGATGGTCATGATGGGTATGCCATGCATGATGGATGACCCCTATGAATGGCTCAATTCTCATTAAATCACGCATCAACCAGGGTCAAATGCTCATTTTTGTCAGTTCACCGAACCCGTTTTTTTATCATCAATCAACTGAGATTAAATCCCTATCATTGATGCTCAATGGCTCATCAGCTCATCCAGTATTTTTGTCAGTGAATCCCTTGAAAATCATCAACATTAAGCATAGATATTTAGGGATGATGCTTAGTGTTGATGATTACAAGGGAAAGAAAACCATGGCAAATCATCCCTTGGAACTATGGTTTATGATAGATATCTATGGTTTATGATAGATATCAAGTGTTCATCCCATTATATCCATTATTTGTTATTTATAGTTCCATAGATATCTACCACCAAAGTTGATTCACCATAGTGACCCTCTGGGGACTGGACTGTTACCTAGCTATGGAAAATGACCCATTTAGTTCGTTGACTTACCGAACTTAAAGATTGTGATTTTCCATCGTTGTTTGCATGTTTACCAGAGGGCAATCCACATTGGATCCTTGAAGTATGGCATAAGATGGGGCCTCACGGCAGGCGTCTAGAGCTTTGCTTGTCGAAACTTACTGCATGTGTGATATAGCAGGTTATTCTTGATGTACTTATTAATTTGACGGTGATTTTCCATAGTTTTTGCATACCAGAGGCTACACCAATTGTTCGCCAAAAAAAAGGGGCACCTCTGATCCAAAAAGGTCATTGTCTTCGTGATCCTTTGATCCAAGAAATCTACCGACGAGTTTCGGAGCTTCTGGGTGCGCTGTTGTCGGTCGTTTAGGAAGGGAGACCGTGGCTAAACCAAGCGCGAAATTGGTGGTTGAATGATAGTTAAATGAGTTAAACGGTTCATGATTGGATTATATATATATATATAGTAATGTTAACGCAGAATTTTGCCAAACCCCCACTTTATCAATATACCAATTGTGAAAGGAAATTATGACTCTTCAGGGGCTAAGCCCCACAATCTAATCGTCAGGGTTGATTATGAAGCCATAAATGGCAATACCATTGGAGCATGATGAGAACAACACAGCATCTACAAGATGTTCAAATCACTCAACTAACAAGTAAGCTGAGATTTGCATTATTTGCATTCAAGCCTTTGACGCCTTGAAGGTAATCCAGTGTTTCGAAGGTGTTTCGAAGGTGTTTCATTCTCAATGAGAACTGCAACTTGGATGATTGCAGTTAAGAGCTTAAACACCATGTCCAATATGCCCAATGCACAACAGTCCATGTATACCTAGGAGAACTAAGTGGAAAGCACCTCCGAGATGGGTAGCCCATGGTAGCCCCCATCACACCACATGGTCCCCCGGTGTTTCTTGAAGGATTTGGTAGGCAACAAAAAATCCAAAGTCCAGGCATTTGTACCCTAGCCACTTAGCCAACCCTAGATCATCCGTGTATGGTTTTGTTACCCTCAAAATCCTCCAGTCATCAGGTGAATTATAACGACCTCACTGTTCTCCCTCACTGGAAAATTGATTCGTAGGTGTAACTATCCAAAATAGCCTCAATTCAGCTTTGGGAACTACTATAGTTTACCCTGATTCATGAATGAAAACATATCGACACCATCCATGACGGTATGGAAAAAAAAACTACAGCTGCCCCTAGAGGATCACGGATCGCACGTTGTTACATCACCCTGGTGATTGCAAGCTTTACTTGGCTTACTTGATGGTGCTTAGGCTTAATCGGGAATGGGGGAATGGGACGATTATTAATTAATAGTTATTGTGGATCATTCCCTCATTCCCTACTAAGCACCAGTAAGTTTAGTCCTTCAGTTTCGTTTTTTTTTTCTCTATTGTTCCTGGTTGGTGGTTTGGAACATGTTTTTTTTTCCATAGTATATGGGATAATCCTTCCCATTGACTAATATTTTTCAGAGGGGTTGAAACCACCAGGTTCCTTTTGCTCCATTTATTCCTTTGCAACTTCTCTATCTTGTTGGCTTCCCTTTCTCTTCAAGCTACCCCCTTTTGAAGGCGCATGTGCCTAAAGATGAGTGGTAGCCCCTCATCCAAACTTCGACTAGTATTGACACATATTTTGGAAGAAAACTGGGGGTATTATGTATTTATATATACACATTATATTATATTATATATCATATATTATATATTATATATTATATATTATATATTATATATTATATATTATATATTAGTATTGAAACTAGTTATCGCTATTTCAATCATCCAAACTTAGAATGGGGGAAACCCATGGAAACTCATGGTGACTTGGAGATCCCCCATTTCAAGAAACCTTCCGCAGATTGGGGGACCCGGGAAACATGGCAAGTTGGACACTCCTTTCTACGCCGCCAAGTGCATGATCAGCAGCCTCGTCGGCTACGTCAGCGGCCGCTTGTGGCCCGAGCCCATCGACGACTTGTCTCCGTTCATGTCCGACGTCGTCGCCGACCGCGTTGTCTACACACTTACACTTTTTGGTTTGACTGTCGGTACCGGGTTCGCCGTCAGGTTGCGTACCGGGAAAATCGGGTTCGCCACCGCGCACCACGTCACCTGCTCCAGCCCAATCTTCTCCATGGATGGCAAGGTGTGTTTCCTCGAGGGAATGGTGCGACGGGGCGACGCCGTGCTGTTCGGCACAAACGACGACAGCGAGTTCGACTACGTGTTCAACAAGGGAAACGTCGTCACCGGCGACTACGGACACTCCTTTGTAAATGGTGGTTTGAATGGGAAAATCCTGTACTGGTTGGTGGTTTGGAACCATGGAATTTTGAATGACTTTCCATTCAGTTGGGAATAATAATCCCAACTGACGAACTCATATTTTTCAGAGGGGTAGGTATACCACCAACCAATTTATAAATGGAGGTTTGAATGGGAACATCACGGAATAATATCAATGGCGGATTTTCCAGCCATCTTTGATGACACCGAAGGGCATCACCCATTAGAGACGAAGAATTCACCGCTTGCGCGAAGGCATTCCGCCCCAAAACTTCGAATCTATCGAGCACCTCGGTACGATGTGGGTCCCATCGGCAGGTTGAAACTCAACAAAGTCAAGCCCGAGTAATGGACGGATTAGGATCTACCCTCTGGTAATTTGTTACATAGCTATTGAAAATGGCCATTTAGTTCGTTGATTTACCCATTAAAAGTGGTGATTTTCCAGTTTGCTATGTTAGTTTACCAGAGGGTATCCTGGTTTCTTAGGGCTGTAGCCCAGCTGGTTACTCCTGATCATTTATGATCATTTGCTGTTTAGATTGTTTGTTTAATGGTACTTCCAAATAGTAATTAACCTATATGATAAGCCGCTATTGAAATGGTATCTTCCCCATTGAACTGTCCAGGACGTTATAAATCCAGGGTTGAGATTACAAGAAGTGGTCAAGAGGTTGATCAAACAAACATGTGGTGCAAGTAGTGGAATTTTGGTCCGACCAACAAAACATTATAAAACGCAAAACCTGGGTATGTACCAATTTTATGAAGACAAATGCATAGAGAGTGGCGCCCCCATAGTTAGCTAAGTTCGTTTATAACTCCAATCACTGGTGCTTATGGGGGTTATATCGAAGTTAATGGGGATTACAAGCCGACGTAGAACTGGCGGGTACCATCCTGTAAATCAACTAGCAATTCTGAATGTAAACTAAGAACTATAATGATTTTTGCAGGAACCAGACAGTTCATTGCATTCACCATTTCGGGTCTTCCTATCCTCGTTTCTGCTGAATGATTCCGTTTCTTGGGCTCAGATATCCCCACTTGTTCTTGTTAAAGTCGTCGGCGTCGTCGTCCTTCTTCTTCTCCGTCTTTGTCATTGTTGTTTGATTCCCGTGAAATCGTATTGTTTTTGCTTCGTTCTGTTCTATGCCCAAGGTTTCTCCTCTACAATCGCGGCAACTGGGCTCAACAGGGTGACGGGCCATGATGTTCCGTGATGCATGCCAGACCGTGGAACGGACTACCCTCTGGTAATTTGTTATATAGCTCTTGAAAATGGTGATTTATAGTGGATTTACCTATTGAAAATGGTGATTTTCCATAGTTATGTTAGTTTGCCAGAGGGTAAACCTATCACCTATCAGAATGGAGATTTGACCCAAAATGGAGATTTCAGAATCGATCATAGAGAATCCATAGGGCCATAGGATGATTCGCGAATCCAGGGGAGTTAGCACACCAGAAACGAGGTGCTTGAACCATGGGTGCCCATGACGCAGAGATGGGTCAACTTGCCTCGCGGGATACCACAGGTACTGTAGGGTTGGTGCTGGTCAGCAAACCGAAGGGGCAAAAAAATTGAAGACTTCCTGACCAGTTTCGGGACTAGTTTCATGCCCGAACTCGTGAATTTCAGCACAGGCTGGAACGAAGTTGTTGGCAGCAGAGCTCAGCAAAATAACAAATCCCCAACCCATCGAACCCTGGACACCCTGGTTGAATATGAATCTATGTTTTTGTTCTTTAGAGGACATATGGGATTATATAAAGTGTACCCATATCACTGGTGTCAAGATCTCCAGATAGGAATGTTTAAACCCAATTCTTTGGAAGGTGTTAGTTGAATGGGTTCGTCTGAAATTTGGATACCCTATTCCGTCCAATGCTTGATCACAATTTTTCCTATCAACATGTCCATAATATATGAGTGATAAACACCACATTTCCAGACAGACCCAAATATCCCATATCAATTATCATATTATTATTAGCAAATACAATTACTTACCAAAATACTTACCACATTATGGCACAAGTATATAACTTCGTACTAAATATTGCATAAATGTATGTGGCAATGGCTTATTATTGAGGATATGAGTGATATGTGTTGGTTAGAAAAAAAATGCCATTGATAGCAGTATCCGCTACTAATGTTTCCCCTTTTTCGTCAACCCCTTTTTCCCCGATCGAAAATTGAGTCAGATACACCCGGTTTCTTAAACCCCATTCTGGACGCTTAAACCTGTTCTTTTCTCAGTTGAACCCAATAGTTGGTTGGTGAATTCCCCATCACCTACGTATTCATTGGTTTTTTTTATGGCTACCTATCATTGATGGCTAAATCCATTGATGGATCCCTATTTTATCATAAACTCCCGAAAAAAAACAAAAAAGACATGCATTGGATGGCCTATGGTCAATGTCACACTTTGCGGAACATCACCGTGATGTTTGTTTTCTACACCGTTTTTATCATCGAAGTAAATGGGGGAAATCGGCTTCCAGTTGACAACGACAATAGCGACGGTTGGTAAAATCCCATGATCACCCAAACATCGGTTCAATCCCATCCTTCAGTGGTTACAAAAAAAAAAATATGTTCAATCTGAATTTCCGGATATTCCAGATGGATATTCCCATTATAGTCTCATTACATGTCCATAATTATCCATGATCATACCCTCTGGTAAACTAACAGTTTGCTATTGAAAATGGCCATAGAAATAGTGAGGTTTCCCATTAAAAATGGTGATTTTCCATAGCTATGTTAGTTTACCAGAGGGTATGTATTGTTGGATATTCCCACAAGGTTGGCACGACACGGCGGTTCTGTTTGTTGGTTTACAAACCCCATAAACTATAGTTACTCTATATCCCCATAAACCCTACAAGTTGTAAAACCAACTTAGTTGTCATAACTCATGTATCAATCCCAGAGAAATCCATACGTTTCTCCTGGTTTTTTCATCGTGATGTTCCATCATTTTGGAGGGGAGTCTCATGTTTTTGTTGGCATCGCAAGGTCGTAGCCTCTGGTAATTTGGCATCGCAATTTGGCATAGATGGCGACTCTAATGACCCATTTAGTTCGATGATTCACCATGGGTTTTCCATATTTTTTAAATGTGGTGTTTCAAAAACATGAAATGGGGCAAATCACACCACATAAGAAAACAAATCTTAATCGTTGATGTTCCACATGAAAGTCCATAGGTTTTACCAACAGAAATACGGAAGATCCATGGGGGTTTCCAGCGGGTCCTTGGGATACCCGCGAGCCGCGAGCTGCTGGATGGTGTCCCATCTATCGATGATTTAGATATAGAATGGGCTACCCCCATGACTTAGGAAAGCCCCAAATCACTGTTGTAATCATAAACCATTTAACCATCATTTTTTTCATTGACCATTCACTATTAATGATCATTAACCATCATTAACCCTAACCATACCCCCATCTGGGTTTCCCCATGGTTTACCCCAACAAATTTTCTCCGCAGGGTAGGCAATGGGCCAAGGACAACACTATCAGCCGCACCTTGATGATGAGAATTGGCAAGAGATGCCCGCATTGAGCGCAGGACGCAACGTGCCTACCATATGCAAGATCTATGCAAGGTGTATGTAAGGTGTATGTAAGGGAATATCCCAAAAAAGAAATATGTTGATTGTGTATGTCAATGGAAATTTCAGAATCCTAAATTGGAGGTACCTACCATATATAAGGCCTATATAAGGGCTATGTAAGGGAATATCCCCAAAAAAATATGGCCAGAAATATGGTACGTTTACGTAGCTCCATTGAATTTTAGGATCCTGAAGATCTCCCATTGACTGAATGGCTTAAATCTTTACAGTAGATTGATTTACATCAAAATCATATCAAAGTAAGAAATGTGAACTATTTAGATTATTTTAGATTGAATGGCCGTTGAAACAATATAAGTCGGGTTTTCACCAATTAAAATGGTGCTTTGAGCCACTTTTGATGCTGCAGAAATTGCAATCAATTTCGCTTGGCAAACATTTCAGTAGTTCGGAGACGTTCCAACCTCTTGATTTGCTAAGTCTTCCCATTTCCTGCACCAATTCTCAGAAGAGCTGCCTTTTTGTTTCATTCATAGGCAAGGACACCATGGGTGTTTTCCACATTGCCATGGGGACCCTAACATCCACAGTTTAACCAGTAAAACCACCATGACAAAGTCGTTCCGAAAAATGGAGGATTGTTCAAAAAATCAATTAGGCAAATGGCTTAGTTGTTCACCTATATACTATAGCTGAATAGACATATCTGCTGCATACAGTATCAGTTTTCCACCAAGTTACTAAGTATACAAGAAAACACCCCATCTGAATGTATCTGAAGGATTTATGGGATACCCTGTGTTGTCATTAAACGTGGCAATGAAAAATTCCCTATAAATGGAGTTCTTAATGATAAACTCATCTATTAGTTGGGGATGTTTCCCCTTGCCACGTTTGACACCGGAGGGTAAATCCAATCATTATCCAATAATTATCCCGTTAGTATCTCAATATTATCCCCCTATCAATTTCCATTAATATAGGGATTAATCCCCATTTAATTTAATGGAATTAATGAATGAGTGAAACCTTCCACTTTACTGGGATTAATATTATACCCAATTATACCCCATTATTATTCTCATTCATCTTCATTAATCCCCATCCCAGTAAAGTGAAGCTTTCAAGCTGCAGGACTGCGTGTCCTGACCGTTTTTTTCTACCTCTCAGAGGCGCAAAACGCGGGGTGCAATGCTTGGCAAAGTTGGTAAACATGACGAGCTATAAAATTGGCATTAGAACTCACTAAAAATGGTGGATACAATTGATAATTACACATAATTACATATAATTAACTAGGTCAATCTTAGATGGGTAGAAACTAATCCTTTAGTCTTTTGGTATCAATGGGATTATCTACGTTCACCAGCATTCAGACTTGTTTTTGGCGAACGGAATTGTTTTTTGGGATTAAAAAAATATCCAAGATTGGTTGCTTGAATTTACGAAAACCATAGTATGTTTAGTTTCCAACAAAAACAATTATGATTAGTAAATCACTTGGATATATGCTAACAACATACTATGATTAGTAAATTTGATTAGTAAACTTCCAACAACATCTGATCACCACATGATGCTCCTCAAAAAATATCGGGCTTGTCGTCAATCTATGGGGATTGTCGTCAATCCCATCGGGAATCCACCATCCCTTTAGGTCGACTTATGGATAAAGCAATCTGGTTTTGGGAAATCCATCTTATATAATATTTCCCAAAGCCAGATTATGTAATATTATATAATATAATATTTCCTAAGCCAGATAATAAAGATTATATATATAATGTTCTTTTCTCCAGAATTATATTGTATAGCATCGATAACAGTAGATGATTGGATGGAAAAGTTGTTTTAAAGGTGTTGTTTCTCACCATGTTGATAGTTGAATTGATATACCAGTTGAACTGATATACATAATTATAATAGAGGTTTCCTAGAATAGGGCTACCCCCAAATCATCATAAATCATCTATTTTAGAATCGGATTTTCCATTATACCATCTGGTTATGACTAACATAGCCATGGAAAGATCCACCATTTTTAAGAACGGTAAACCATCTATAAATGGGCCATTTTCCATGGCTATGTTAAATAACCAGAGGGTATATACATATATATATGATCATTTATATGATACCTTCCAGTACTTCAACAGTTTGCTATAGAAGCCATGGCCCATTTATGTGTTTTTTTTTAAGACATGATACCCTCTGGCAAATTAACATAGACCCTGAAAACAACCAAGTTTAATTGGAAACTAATCTTCCAACCCCTATCTGGCAGGGTCAACAAGTTAATTTTTTCTGGAGTGTTTTTCCTATGATAAAAACATGATAACCCATTATAAGAATGTTATAACCCATTAAACCATTGTAAAACCAGTAATTGACATGATAACCCATTATAGTGGATTTACCCATTGATAGCATGGTGATTTTCCATAGTTATGTAAACGTTTACCAGAGGGTAACCCATTATAACACTTAGTAAACAAAACACAATGATTTTTTTTATCAAAACATTCCAATTCGCCGCCCGGCCCGAAGGCAGAGAAGGGGGGCCCGGGGCCCCGGGACGCTGGGGCAGATAAGCTTTTGTTGCTTTAGGATATCATAGGGAGTTATAGTACTTTGGTTATTGGGACTAGTTTTGAATGTAGATTAGATTATGATCATACATGAGTAAGAATGGTATTGTAATTATATAACAAGGAGGATGGCTTATTCCAGGCAGTTTTTACTCTTCATTACCCTCTGGTAAACTAACATAACTATGGAAAATCACCATTTATAGTGATGTTTCCCATTAAAAATGGCCATTTTCAATAGCTATGTTAGTTTACCAGAGGGTAACCACAAATACGGGAAACCTATCAACTAACCAATGCCTAATGAGATGACCGCAGTGAACTGCCCATCGCGGCCTGAAGGGTTGGGCTGCGATGGTGATATTCATAGTGGGATTTTACCGATCATGGTGAGATCATATGGGTATGGATCAATACCTATAAATACCATTTTTAGTGGGATGAACATCCATTTACCAGCTATTTTGGGGTTCACTAGGTACCAGGGTTTTGACCCATCCCCATATGGGATACAAAAAAATCACAAGAAACCCATGGTAAAGTGTGGTGTATATGGGATTCCAAACTTATGAGATATATGGGATCCAATACATCGGTAATTTGATCACGACCGAAGCCTGTTCTCTCGAACCCTGGAATCATGGTTAATTTTTGGGAAATCATCCCAAAATGGCCGCAAGATTCAGGTTAGTGAAATATTCTAATTTACCCAGAATACATGACAACAAAGAATTCATGATATTTGGAAGTGTCTCAAAAGCTGATATACTCACCCAATACGTTCTTTCCAACAGGGATAATCATTATACACCATCAAATTTAGGTGACAATTTTCAAACAAACCCATCTATAAATGATGTTCCATATTAAAAACCCGAGAATTTCCCAAGCGCCATGTTTGACTATAGGAGATGGTAGCTATTTGGAGGGACCAGCGAGGGTGGAGGTGGACCAGGATGAAAAATGTAGGTTTTCACCTGTGGGATTTTAATCAGTTATCATTTTAATCAGTGATTAATAGGGATTAATATTAATAATAGATATTTAAAGTGATTAAGACATATTAATAGTGATTAATAAATACTAATAGTGATTAAGAGTGATTATTAATGGTGCTTAACTGGGATTTGCTGATGATTTGTTTTCTTGCCAATAGGAAACCCACTTTTTGAGGCTTCCGAAGAGGCAAATCCAAGAAAAATGTCGTGAAAAAAAGGTGCAGTGAGGCTTTTTGAGCCTCAACATTGATGCGGGATGCGGATTTTTAGGGTTTAAACAAATGTGCAATCGGGGTTAGCATGCCTTCCGCTTAGTCTCTGTTGCTTGAACTTGGCATGCATTTGAGTCATGTGAGTGTCTGAAAATGGGGGTATACCACCGAAATGGTCATTTTAATACGGAAAATGACGATAAGCATTCCCCACGTGGATGCTTTTACATGGCCGCAACGGCCAATCGTCCTAAAAGCTATCTACAAAATGAAATTTACCAACAAGTGCTACAAGGTGGTGCCCCCCCAGTGATGTTAGTTGGTTTATAAACCATGAAATAACCCCCATGAATACTATAGTCTATACTGATACCTACCATAAACCATAGTTCATTCAGCCACAACCATGTTCGGCAACTGAACGCAACGTTCCGAACGGGGGCCCCATCCTGTAGCAATTTACTGTGACATGTTCTTGAACCCCCCGACTTGGAGAAATTTCACTGCCTTCGGAAATCAGCAAAAACATGTGAACAGAGTTCTATACTGATATACCCTCTGGTAAACTAACATAACTATGGAAAATCATCATTTTTAGTGGGTAAATCCACTATAAATGACCATTTTCAATAGCTACGTTAAATTACCAGAGGGTAATCTTATAAACATCATCGAGTTGGTCAAACTCCCAGTCTTATCATGTCGGAATTCAGTATTGTTTGTTATGTTCTACGACTTTTCTGACTACATTCTGTATGTTTTTTTAATAATATATGATAATCTCCGAAAAAAACTGGGTAGTATAATCCCCCAACGAATCATTAACAATCATATGTCATATATGTCCCATAGGTGAGATCACAAAAAGTTCCCCTGCTGACGCGTATACCGTAGCACCCCTCGCATGGCCAAGGTGAAACTCGTTTCCCCAAAGTAGATCTGCAGGTGAAACCCTCCGCAGGCGATGGTTTTTTGGGGATGGGACAGGCCATATCAGCAGGGACCATAGATATCCACAGATATCCACAGGAAGCGATTTATCGAAGGTGCCTACCATATGCAAGATCTATGCAAGGTGTATGTAAGGTGTAAGGGAATATCCCCCAAAAAAATATGTTGATTGTGTATGTCAATGGGAATTTCAGAATCCTAAATTGGAGGTACCTACCATATATAAGGCCTATTTTTCAGGCCTAAATTTCAGGGAATATGTTCAGAAAATATGGCCAGAAATATGGTACGTTTACGTAGCTCCATTGAATCGGATGCTGAAGATCTCCCTGAAGAACAGATTGAAATGTCTATGTTTAGTATGAAACATATTGAAACATAGACCTTAGGGGACCACAGATGTGAATGTCTAGTTTAGTATTAACCATCTAATTATTGGGGTACCTAGTTTTGACCTATACCATCCTATACCCAATATCTTGATAGCTGTAGTTTCATTTGGGTCTGTCTAAAACTGGCCGACTAATCACCAAGATGGCCAATAAAGGGAATGATAATAAACAAATGGACAATAAAGAGTCTGAGGTACCCTATTTTCAGATATTTTCATACAAACATATTTCATTGTAAGGACTTCGGCCGCCAAGATTTGGTTGTCAACCGCCACTTGTTGGGTCGGATTCAATGATTTTGATCCGAAAAAATCGCACTGGTTGTAGTCACCTACACGCAACTGCTATGGGAAGCACGTCGCCCCAATTCCAAGCGGTATTTGTTCCTCCTTCATAAAGATGACATCGGACCCATCGCAAGATAGCTTTGTCAGTTTGTCTTTTTGAATTTTTGAGGTGGCGCTAAAACCACTGAAGTTTATCATCAAGAATCATCATGTTTTCATAAAAAAACCTTGCCAGTTTGGGTTGCCTCATTTTCAGACACCACCCAGAAACCATGGTAGGGCCGTAGGGGGATGAAACCACATATGGCACCATTGGAAAAAAGATGGATGGGATCAGCGTCATTTTCACAGTTTTCCAACATGACTTTATTGGTGATTTCGGTGATTTCCAATATGTTCATTTGAGTATTCCCAGTACTGAAGTATTTTTCAGGTGGCTTAGCCACCAATCAGATAAAAAAACTTGGAGATTTGAAAGCTGCCCACAGAACTCCTACAGCCTTCCAGCAACGTTTCGCTAAACACAGTGTCATATCTATTGGTAAATTTCTCCATTTTTCGTCGTCCATTTCCATAAATTTCCCATTAAGCACTACTTCAACGTCGCTAGACTTAGCCAAGTGGTTAGTAAGTGGATCATACCCAAAAACCGGGATATGTAAGGATATACCCCAGTTACCAGCCACAAATCGCCCCAAAAACTGGCTTGACCTTGACCTTGACAGATCCCATCCAAATCTGTCCCGCAACGTCGCGGAGGTAAAGCCGTCGTTTGGGCCAATGTGCAGCCCGACATTTGGAGCCCTGGTCTTGGTGGATCGGAGACCGGCAGATAGCATCCTTGATATCCGAAGTCCGTGGTTTATTTTTGTACAAACGCGTTCCTAAATCGATTCCGCAAAGAGAACGGGAGGCACAGATGGCAAAGTAACAAGGACTAAGCCTCAGCCAAGAGCAGATAAAGACTTACTTATAATGATTAATTATAATGAAAAATAAGACAGGTGTTGTCCTTGTCAATCTATTTTTCAACCTGGCGGGTGAGTTAATCACTCTGCAGTCTACACTAACTCACAGACATGATATTCCAAGTATATTCCCATTCTATTCCCCAGAACTGATAGCTAAGTTGGTTGATATAGCAAAAAAAAACGATGGTTTGTGGATGTTTATGGTAGATATATGTAGATATAACGAAGTAGTTTATGGGAGCTATAAACATTATAAACCAACAAACAGAACTGGGGGGCGCACCTTTTCCATCGCGCCATTCCTGTGCCTTGCGGGATTCCATGATGGGATTCCTCCATATCAAACACCCCCATCTGTCCCAAATATGTAAATATAGAAAATCCTCTGCTAAACCATGGTACACCAATAAGCTAATGTTTCATACTAAACATAGACATTTCAATCTGTTCAATGGGAATTTCAAGGATCCGATTCAATGGAGGTACGTTAGTACCATATTTCTGTCCATATTTTCTGAACATATTCCCTTACATAGGCCTGAAAAATAGGCCTTATATATGGTAGGTACCTCCAATAAATCGGTTCCTGGCCAGCATGGCCATTGAATAATCCTTTGCTAAACCATGGTTCTGGATGTTTCTGGGGTGTCTAATATTAGGTGCATGGGATTAGGGTCTACACCATCAAGTCGTTTGAAACTCTGCGGATCTCAATCACATTAGAACTGGGCGGTTTCATCTACTCACTGGGTGTGTTGTTCAATATATACCCTCTGGTTATTTAGTGTAGCGAACAATCACGGTTGTTAATGATGGTTATTAAATTTGCTATAATGGTTGTTCTTTATTTAATGCCCCGTTTGCAGAAATTTACATGCGAACTGGAAAATCAGCATTTTTAAGAACTGTAAATCCTCCTTTTTATGATCTATAGATGGGTCATGGCTTCCAGTTCGCTATGTTAGTCATAGCCAGTTAGGGTAATCCCAGTTGGGAGTTTCCCATGATATGTTCAACAAGGTGTTGTATAGAAAGAAAAAAAGCCCCAAGCCTCTTCTGCTCTTCTGATGTTAGAACTTGTTGCTAGTTTCTATGTGTGTTTCATCTCTAAAGATGGGATGTGTCCTAGATCACCTAGGTGAACATAGAGTATTTTTTCGGGTAGCATAGGCGGGCTGCCCTTTCATGGATCATCATTTTCCTCATCAAAACTTTACCATAGCACAGGTTCCCATCGTTGTCCAAGCTTTGAAAAAAACAGGTGATTCCTACAATAGTTTCCATCAAAACCTTGCCATACCATAAGCTGTTTTCCTATGGTTTTCCTATGGTTTTCCACTGTTTTTCAAGTTTTCCAGTTTTGAAGCCCCAAAAGACACAAAGTCGAAGCTTCTTCGGTGCGCCCCAGGAAGATGGACGAACGCTCATTGCACCAAGCAGTTCCAGTTCTGGAGGGCACCAAATTCGTTCCTTGGACGATGTTTGGTCGGGTTCAGTGGCCGGGGATATCTGGGATCACCAACCAACCAGGGGTAAGTTGCCGAAGATGGTTGTGGCTGGTTGAATTATGGTTTATGGTAGATACAACTATATAATATATAGATATACCATAAACCTTAGTTATTGGAGTTATGGTCCGAAATAGCCCTATATATAAGTGGCTGAAATCTATGGTTTATGGTAGTATTCATGGGGGTTTTTAACCAACTTATAACCTGGGGGCACCATCCTGTGGGATATACTGGGTGCAAGTGAATTCCCAAGAAATATCTCGTTCCCCAATGATATCCCTATCAATCCCTATTCCAAGCACAATACGTGATAATTTTATAGGGATATGATTGGGGAGAATAATTGAATTAATTGGCATATACTGGGAATCTTAGTAGATACAAAATGTGGATGTAATTGGGAGCATAACCGGCATAACCAACCAGCTAGTTAGTATAATAGCCATCATTATATATTTCTAAACAACTATATTAGCAATATTTCATAGTAGGATATTAGCTGGTTAGATTAATATCATTATTCACATCCGTTAGTATAATAGCCATCAAGTAGGATAAAATGTGGGAATGTGATTGGGGAAATCATTGGTTCCTAAATCGGGGATTTTCCAGCCACAGACAGGAGGACAGGAGGGTATACTAGTTTACTGTAGATGTTCATCATCACTTATTAAATCAAATATTAATTTCATAGTGAAGTGAATTAGTATAAAGTGATTAATTTACTATGACAAATATTACCCTCTGGTGAACTAACATAGCAATGGAAAATCACCATTCTTAATGGGAAAATCCACTATAAATGGCCATTTTCAATAGCTATGTTAAATTACCAGAGGGTAAGTCAATCACTTTATTTGTCAAATAAGTCCCCAAGTGGCTTATCTCACTGGGCTAAAACTCCACTTCATCAGTCACTCGATGATCCACCAATTGCTGGAGTTCCTACAAAGCCAATTTTGGTAGTACTTCTTAGCATAGAACTCAGCCAATATAGTCCAATTAGCATGGAACTTCTTAGCTAAATAGAACTACGTAATCTAATCCAATTGGAAATAGAACTTAGCATGGAACTTTTAGCCAATGTCCTTTTCTTCGCTTCTTCCAAGTATAGAAACCATCCATTTTGAGATTTTCGCCTTCAATAGCATTACAATGTAGGCCTTCAAAAACGCTGATGTTCACAGAGATTTTTTCAGGTCATCCCGGGGCTACCACCATTCAAGGAAACCCCGGAAACCCCGGAAACCTCCAAATTGGAAGTTCCTGGGAAAAAGTTCATGAACCTTTGTGCCAACGGCGCATCAACCACTGAATAGCTGGTGGTCCTTGAGCGGAAGGCGACGGGGTAACCCCCCGTCGCGAAGCCTGGTGAACAAGGTCTTGAACCATAGCTTTTGGAGGGTCCGACAAGGCTGGTGATATCCTTTCATATTATCCCAGTTGGCTTCAAAAACCACCATTGGCCGCTGCGGTTAGAAAGGACAGTTTTAGCGCACCCCCATGTACTTCCATATATTATGTAAGGTTAAGTACACATGCAAAAAATGAGCAATCGCGTAGATCCAAGCACTTAGCCCATTCGTGACCATAACCACCTGGGATATCAACGATCAATGCAGGGTTCAACCATCAAAAATGAGGATTTAGCCAACATGAATGGTGGCGAATGGTGGCATCATGTGAATATAATGAGGATATATTGAATACCACTCTGGATACCCTCTGGTAAACTAACATAGCTATGGAAAATCACAATTTTTAATGGGAAAATCCACTATTAATGGCCATTTTCAATAGCTACGTTCAATTACCAGAGGGTAAATTGTAACGACCCGGCGCGACGTCACTGGAATGAACTATCCCAAATGGTTTTATTTCATCTTAGTGAAGTATCGCAAATGATCCATAAATCACCAGACTCGTACATTCATCATATCCTGATCTCATTACCCCGATTACTTCTTTCTTGTATCATCATTTAAGAAGATTATCCAGTTCCAAATCTTGATTTATCATCATAAATCACCTGAAATCACCGTAAATGATACTTCTATGATGATTTATAGGTGATACTTCTAAATCTTGTATCATCATTATCCTACTTCTATGATCTGAGGAATTACCTAAGTGATACTTCATCTACCAATGAAGTTCTGGTGATTTCTTGTAGATGCCTATTTGGTAGCTCATCACACTTACTAAGTAGGTTAGTTCACCCCACCTGTAATTGGATTAATCCTACTTATCCCACTAGCAAACCAGGGAAAAAATCTCTTATAACCCTTATCTTAGAACCCCACTAAGTAGGTTAGTTCATCCCACTTATCCTGTTTAATCTTACGTAGTAAGTGGGATGAGCCACCAAGTAGCTATATTGTATATTCCCATGTATTAATGGATTAACTATGGTTTATGGATCTTTATGGTAGATAGTTCCCAAGCTTTCTGGATCTTTACTGATGTTTATGGATGTTTATGAAGAAAACTATGGTGGCAACTATGGTTTAAACAGTAAGTTCATGGGTTTTACCCTCTGGTAATTTAACATAGCTATTGAAAATGGCCATAGAAATAGTGAGTTTTCCCATTAATAGCATGGTGATTTTCCATAGTTTTTTGTATGTTTACCAGAGGGTACAAACATTCACATCACCTGCATTTTGGGGCACCATGTTTTGCCTCGTTTTTCTCCAAGACTCAAACCCCAGGCGGCCAACTTTTGGGTGCATCCCTTCGAATACCGTGCCACGTCAGCCACGGCCCGTCGAATTTTTTTACGGATTTTGGGCATGTCATGGTGATGAAATCAGATGATTTCCATGGGATTTTCCCTGGTTTTTTTCATGTTTTTTTTTCAGATGGTGTTTTATGGGATTTTTTATATGATTTTTTATAGGATTTTTCATGGGATTTTAACGGGATTTCAACGGGATTTAACACTTAATGGAATTTAATTGGATTTTTTAATATGATTTAATGGGACTTAATGGGATTTACTGGAATTTAATTGCGATATAATGGGGTTTAATGGAAGATAATCGGGATTTAATGGGGTTTAATGTGAGTTAGTGGGATTTTTCAATGGGATGTTTTAGTGGGATTTAATGGGACTTAAGGGGATTTACTGGAATTGAATGGTGATTTCATTTTTGCTGTCTTGTCACTTTGCCAAAGGATCCTCTGGTGGCTGGTCAAGATCCAAAAAAATCTTCGATTTATACGAGTTGACATGGGGTTGAACATTTAACACCTCCTTCCATGCCATGGTTTATCAAGGTCTTTTCAGGGAAATGGGAAGATGAATGTGATGGGAATTTGGGAAGGGATCAAGCAAACCATGATCATGATGGCTGATGATTGGAATCAACGTTGTGGCCATAAATTGGGCCATCTCCATGTTGCTTGGGATATACCTTTTTTTGCTCGGCTGAAATGCTGGTTGAAATGATTCTTGCGTGTTTGTTGTTCATCAAAATCACATTTTGCTGATTGAATACCCTTTTTATTGGTGTTTTGTTAGTGTTCTACTCACTTTATTGCTTGTAATTTCCATCAAATTCCTGGTTAAGCCTTAAACCATCCCTAAAAGCCTGGATCAAGAGAACCGGCTTTTAGGTGCCGCAGAACGCTTCTGCAAAATGGACGAGTGAAGGAGCGAAGAAAAAAATACGTATTTTTTCGAGAGCGGTGGTGTGAAAATGGAAATATGATGGGATACAATATGATATAATATGATATGATATGATATGACTGATATGATATGATACCATATGGGATACAACTAACCAAGATATATCATTGGGTGTCTCTAGAAATGGGAGAAGTGCCCATGGAAATGTAAGAATTTAAGTGGAAGGATGGGGGGGAATCATGATCAAAATGGCGAAACATGAAGATCATGAAGGCATGCAAGCTATTATAAGTTGTGACGACCGGGTTTCTAGGGATAACGCAACGTTGGGTTGGGTAATTTCATGAGGGGGTTTACAATATGAACAAGTTATGGGAAAATCCTGGGAAGACAATGCGAATATCATGGGAGTGTAGTGGGAATACAATGAATTTTGGGAAGATCCATGGGAAGACAATGGGATATTTGGCCAATGGAGCCTTTTTTGTAGCTTGCAGGGCTTATGGTTCACCATTTTTATGGGAAACCATGGCATCCACGAAAGGATTGGTTGCAGTGCAGGTCTGACCATCAACGGAGCAATAAAAGAAATTATATAATGTTAATATTATACGTTATGGGATGTTATTGAATTATTGGCTAGAAAGTTGGCAATTGTATATAATATCTGGTGGTTTGGAACATGAATAACTTATGACTTTCCATTCAGTTGAGAATTTCATAATCCCAATTGACGAACTCCATCATTTTTCAGAGGAGTAGGTATACCACCAACCAGATGAAGCTGTTACTGGTTTCAATATTGATAAGACCATTAGATGGGAAGCTGAAGAAGATAACTCTTCACGAGATCACTGGATGGTTTAGTACACACGGGGATGAACATCCCCATCCCCATTTTGGGCTATACCCGACCTGGTAATTTGTTACATAGCTATTGAAAATGACCATAAAAAATAATGGATTTTCTGATTTTTCCCATTAAAAATGGTTATTTTCCATAGTTATGTAAACGTTTACCAGAGAGTAATGGATGATATCAACATTATGGATATTATTGCTGGTAATGATATCCACAATATGTTTATGTGCATCTAATGTTCATCCATTCATTTACTGGTATTATGATCATTATAATTCATATCCATAATTTACTGATCAGTATTATAATTTATGGTATCATTATGATATGGATGATACCAGTATATGATATGGATATGGTATCATAAGTAAATTATGATCAGTATATTATAATTATAATGTTCATATCATTATAATTCATATTCATCATTATAATTCACTTATATTATGGTATTAATGTTCATCCATATCATTACTGGTATGTTGGGGGGCCTTTTTCGGTGCCGGGCTTTTGATCCATGGCCATGGAAGCATCAGCAGTCAACTGTTGGTTGATCAAAAGTATGTTCTGGAAATCCCAAAGCTAAGAGTATAGAAGTGATTATCAGGAGTATATATGATTATAGTATATATATATACATATATATATATATATATATATTATTACTACTATTATTATAGTATTTGCTATAGTATTTAGTTTTTGTTGATTACCAGGCCTATCAAAACATCAGGAGCAAGACTTCTCTTGAGACAGTTGTGAACTGACCCATGGATTGGAATTCCCACGGCCAGCCAGAAGGGGCGACTTTGCAGTCTTGGAACACTGATCACATGGCTGTAAATGCCCAGTATAAATGGTTCCTACAAAGTGGTGCCCCCTAGATAGTTAAGTTGGTGCACATAACTCCAATAACTGTGGTTTATGGTACCTATAACTATAGTTAATGGGGTTTATAAACCAATTTATAACTAGGGGGCACCACATTGTAGCTAGTCAAGTATGCATGTGGTTGTGTTTGGAAATGGGGTATGTTCCACCAAAAGATGCGGATTGTTGTAGGATATAGGGTACATGATGATAAACTATGATAAACTATGGGATTTTTGGATACCCCATTTTTAGACAAACCTGCGTTCAGTGCTTCACCGAGCAAAATGACCCTTGAACCTCAGTGCCTCAATTCCAAGAATTGGTTCAATAGACATCTACAGGAAACCCTAAAAAAAATGATGGTCTTTTTTTGATGTGAAAACTATGACTATCTGAAATGGTTATTCATGAGGTATAGCACAAACAAGTAAGCCGCTTAGCCTAATTTCTTCAAGGTCCAGAAACTCCCAAGTCCGGAACAACAAGTTCCAATTACAAGCCGCAATGGCATCATATTGGAGCTACGGATATTATACAGGCTGGGGCCCCCTTCAGATAGCGTGAACCGTTGGTGCACATGGTTGTGGCTGAATGAACAGTGGCTTATGGTAGATATATAGTATTCATGGGGATTATTTCATGGTTTATAAACCAACTTATAATAACTGGGGGGCCCCATCCTGTACTTCCTGAGAATTCTTCCAATCGATTGAGTTATACAATAATCGGGGTACCCACTTGCCTTCGCAGCCATTTTTGGTTCACCGCTTCACCGCTACAGATTTCGACCGATGGATCTGTGGCGGATTTTGCTCCTGCTTTCAGCCGCGTGCAGGTTCTGGGCACATTTTTGGTGGGGGAGTAGTGGGAATCTCATGGCAGATTGCTAGGTGCTTAGCCATACATGGGAGACTTTCCAAGTAGATTTCATTCTCACACATTAAAATATAAAAAAGCGTAGCTTGGGGTCCACTTTAATAAGGTGTGTTGTGCCATGCCATGTCTGAAGCGACTCCGGGATTCGCATGTGGTTGCGAAATCCCAACGACACTGGCGACACTGTTGACATCCCATCCTTGACAGTGTTTCATAGAATCCCAATAGTTTTTGTAGTTACCATCTGGTAATTTGTTACGTAGCTATTGCAAATGATCATGTACTTCGTTGATTTACCTATATCCTATTATACATGGTGATGTTCCATCGTTTTTTGTATGTTTACCCATGAATTTGATGGTGATGTTCCATAGTTCGCTATGTAAACCTTTACCAGTCTGGGTACCAGCTGGTGCAGGATTTACCCTCTGGTAATTTAACATAACTATGGAAAATCACCATTTATAATGGGAAAACTCACTATTTCAATGGCCATTTTCAATAGCAAACTGTTAGTTTACCAGAGGGTATATCCCATTAATATCCCATTGAATCACTATAAAATCCCATTAAATCACTATAAATCCCAGGGATGATTTGTCACGTCGCAGGCGAAACGGTGCCTTGAAGGTGTACTCCCCGGATCAGGCCGAGGGGTGGATGTCTCCCAGATGCTGAGCTGTTGATGGCCCGAGTTATACCAGTTATAAGTACGAAGAAGATCACCCCATAGAAATAACATGTATATATGGCTATGGATCAATACCTATTAATACCATTTTTAGTGGGATGAACATCCATAAATCCCAGCTATTTTGATGTGAACTACAGGGGTACAAGGTTTTGACACACTGCCATATAATCCCACTGAAATAACCAGTTATAACTTTCATAAATGTCCATAACTGCAGAATTTATGGTAAAACATACAAAAAACTATGGAAAGATCCACCATGTTATAGCTGGGAAAATCCACTATTTCTATGGCCATGTTCAATAGCACGCTGTAAACGTTTACCAGAGGGTAATTTTCCCCACAACTAGGTCAATCGACTAGATGTGTAGAAACTAATCCTAACTAGTCTTTTGGTATGGGATTATCTACGTTCACCAGCTAAGAATTTACATATTTGCAGGGTATCTAACATTAACCATGACAACTGAAAAGGGTTTCCAACGTTTCTATCTATTTGGTGATCAGCTGCTATATTGGCCTTGGGCAAAGCAGCCATTTTGTGGGGGATGTTTGACCAATGGGTAAACCACCATGAATCGCGACGATCAAAATTTAACAACCACTGGCAGTCCTTAAATCCACTGGCTGAATCACAACCATTCTGGGAAAATGTGGGAAAATGCTGATAGATACCATCCCAAACCTGTTTTTTCCATAGATTCGAGTCATTGGTTGCGGTGGGAAAAGGGTAAAATGAGGAGGCTTTCATAGGCCATGTACTGACGGTTTATTTGGTTTCAAGTTATCAGCAAACAAACATGGCTATTTACTTGACTGTGCGTCCCAGTTGGCAAGTGGTTTCCAATCCATTTATATGTGCTGGAAATAGGGAGATTCCGTCGATTGTAACATGCTTATGAACCACTTAGGAAGTCACTAGCAATAGGAAGCCAAAGTAATGACCAACAAAAATGTGGATGTTGTTCATACTGTCGGTTGCTAAACCAGCAGTTGAGGATGAACATTTTGTGGTTCCTGCGGGAAAATTGATGACCATAAGAAGGAATTCCAATGGGGGACCATTTGCAGATTGACTAAACTGAATATGTTTTTCTCTTGGCAGGTTGTAAATCCTAAAACACTTTCGTATATAAGTTGAAATCTGGAAATGGTTTGATACATGTCGGTGCACCATTGTCTTGTGCTTTGCAAGAGAAAGATATGACTCATATGACATATTTTTTTAAAAATCAAGCGTCAATGAAGGTGGTCAGCGTGACCAAACGAAAAGAAACACTGGGAGGTACCCTCTGGTAAACTAACAACAAACTGATGGGAAAATCACCATTTTTCATGGGTAAATCAACCATAAATGGGCCATTTTCTATGTCGCAACCTGTTAGTTTACTCAGTCAGCGAAGGCTGGCCAGGTGCCAGGATGGTGGGGGGCTGAATGGTTGGCTTCGGGAGATAGCAGCCTCAAAAAGTGATCATTAGTACCCTCTGGTTATGACTAATATAGGAAAACCATAGGAAAATGCTGGTTTAATGGTGGTTTAATGGGGTTTAACCAACAAAATGGTGGTTTTAATGGGATTTACCCTCTGGTTATGACTAACATAGCCATGGTATAAATTGGCCCTAATCGAAATAGAGGTTGACCGTTCTTAATTTCATGGTGGATCTTTCCATGGCAAACTGTTAAAAAACCCGAAGGTAGCCCTTGATTTGATTGAAATCTGGCGGCACTTTATTCACCCGAGCGCGGAGGCCCTACGCATCTTTCAGGGTTTCTGTTAGCCAATCCAGTTTTGGTGGACCCTGGACTCACCCTTCGAGGTAGCTGACGAGGAGTGGTCGATGAAAAAAACTGATAGTGGTTGGATATGAGCACCTGATAGTAAAGGGAGATCAAACAAGGATACAACCAACCATCCGCTCTATTGGCCATTCGGCCAACATTCGTCTCCAAGCTCATGCTTGCTCTATGAACTCACATTTTTCTCAGATAAGTCATGAAATCATCAGTTCCCATGGATTTTTCCCAATAGTTTCCCTAGCCTCCATATGTTTCCAGCATGTTTAAGTGTGTCATGAAAAAACTGTCTAAAATCCTCATTTTTCCCATGGTTTCCCAGATTTTCCCAGCATGAAACCAGCATTTTTCCAGCTCCCCGTGGTGGGAACGCCGTTGCATTGACGGGTGCCGGTGCCGCGCAGGTGGCGTTCCTGGGCCGCTGGCAGGGCGGCCGCGGCTCCTCGCGGCGCTGCTCCTATGGCACGGTGTCCTTTGCGGTGAACTTCAGGGGATCCAGTGCCGCAGCAGGAAGTTATGGTTATAGACCTATTAACCATAGTTATTAACCATAGTTATTCACCATTAACTAGTAGGTCTATAACTATGGCTAATACATGGTTAATATTATATAGATGAATATGGTTATTATTAGATGAATATGGTTCATATATCCATCATATACCTATTATACTTATTATGACTATGGTTAATACATGGTTAATATTAGATGAATATGATACCTATTATAGACCTATTATTATAGACCTATGAAAACCATAGTTATGAAAACCATAGTTATAGACCTACTAGTTTAACAATAGGTATATAATGGATATATGGATAATATATATAGTTTAATATAGTTTAACCATAGTTATTGACCATGTATTCACCATGGCTATAGTTATTGGTTATAAACTATAACTAATAACTATAACTATGGTTAATACATGGTTAATATTAGATGAATATGGCTAATACTAGGTCATAATAATAGGTCTTCATAATATAATATCCATTATATAGCCTATTGTTAAACTATGGTTAATACATGGGATAATAATGGTCTAGTTGGTGGTAAAACCACTATAGTTAGGATAAACCACTATATAACTATTATATACCTATTGTTAGGATAAATAGATAAACCATTATTGTTATATAATGGATATATAATGGTTTATCCATATAGTTATATTATATACCTATTGTTAGGATAAACCATTATATACCCATTATATACCCCTAATATTAGATGAACTATAATGGAATTAAATGTCATAATCATAGGGAATATAATGTCATAATAATAGGGAGTATAATATCATATTGTTAAACTATGGTTAAATATATGGTTAAACTATGGTTAATACATGGTTAATATACCTATGGTTATACGTCCATTATATACCTATTGTTAAACTATGGTTAATACATTGGATAATAATGGTCTAGTTGGTGGTTTGGAAGCATGGAATTTTATGACGTTCCATAGTATAAACTATAACTATGGTGTGGTGGTTTGGAACATGAATTTCAAAAAATATATTTCTGCTTGGTGGTTTGGAACCATAGAATTTTATGACTTTCCATACATTGCGAACAATAATCCCAACTGACGAACTCATATTTTTCAGAGGGGTAGGTATACCACCAACCAGCTATTATATTAGTTATTATAAATATAATATTAGATGGACTATGGTTAATACTAGGTCATAATAATAGGTCTTAATAATATAATATTAATCATAATGTAATAATAATAGGGATTATAATGGGGTAATAGTAGGGATTATAATATCATATGGGATGATAATAATGGGATTATATACCTATTATATACCTATTATATACCTATTATATACCTATTATAAGTATTATATATGTAAATACTAAGTGGAAATTAATTGGAAATATAATATAGTTTGTTGAATATGTTATACCTTGATAATATACTATCATATATTATACCTATTGTATTACTTATTCTGAATTTAATATTAGATGAACTATGGTTAATACATCTTGGACCTATTATATTACTTTTGGTTCTTAGATGTTTTATTCTACATGTAAATGTATATATTATTACTATTATTATTACTTTCATTTTTATAGGGGTAACTAAATGATAACATTAATATAGTTAACCTATATGGTTTACCCACAAGTTTATGGTATAGTTATGGTTAAATACATGGTTACCTATTATGGCTTTTATTACCTTCTCTAAGAGATACCTATTGTATTCCTATTATATACCTATTATATACCTATTATATACCTTTTATATACCTATTATATATACCTATTATATACCTATTATATACCTATTATATACCTATTATATACCTATTATATACCTATTATATACCTATTATATACCTATTATATACCTATTATCCCATGCCCTAAGACTTTTCTATCTATTATGATTAATTACTTTATAGCAACCATTATGGCTATTACCTATAACATCCTATAACTCTGGTAACTAGGTATCATTTGATAGTATAATATTAGTTGTGGTTACAAGGATGGTTATAGTTATAGTTAATAAGATGGTAGCTACACCTATGATACTTTCATGTTATATGGTTTATGGTTTGTTTAATGCTATTAATATATAGATATTATCAGTTATAGTATAGTCATAGTAAATATCGATTACAATATTGACCGTATTTGGTTTTACGGTAGTATATTATACGTTATTAACTATTGAATATAGTCTTATAGGTACTATAATATCTAGCAGTGATATGGAATATAGACTATTAAATATGTGTTATAGTTATAGTTAAGAATATGGCAATTATAACTATCGTACTTGTGATATTAGTTTCAATTATAGTTAACTATATGTGTTTTATATGCAGTAGTTATCGTTACGTGATAACTATAACCATGATAATATATTTATAGATAGATAGATAGATAGGTAGATAGATAGATAGATAGATAGTGCCTTACTAATGTGCTAAATTACTACTGTGGTAAACCCACTAGAAAACAAACAACGACCATTTGGGGATGGTTCATACCACCCATTTGAATGGTGATGACTTGGGGATGGTTTACTCTTGGGTTTGCCACTTGAATTCCTGGTTTTTGTCACATACAGTGATGTCAATATGATATATAATATGATATATGGTGTGTTAATATATGATCATGTTAGCCGTCATCTAATGATATAGTGTCATTATTCTGGTAATATGGTTATTAAAGCCATGGTTTATGATAAGGACTATTGTTGAGTTGTGTATCAACTAGCTTCGTGTATATGGGCCATAGATCAACTCAGTACGAGGTGATACCGATGTGTAAAATGCTTCGTGCATGACAATATGTTACATCATCATTTAGTAGTAGTAAAACTATATTTAAATCATATACTTATGGTTTATAGTATTGATATAGTATGTAAAGTTTTGCATACTGTATTATTTATTGTTAGATATTGCATAGTCTATGGTGTATTAAAGTTTATTACATATTTATGGTTTATGGTTTGGTTTGATTAATATAGTTAACTAGATTGATCATTGGAAAAAGCGAGTTGGTTAGTTGGCATACTCATTGAACAATTGCCATGATGACTGATACTGGTTGATTACCATTAGCCAACGTAACAACTACCATCAATATTACCATTAGTTAACTAACTATAATCTGTAAGTGATTGATTAAGTAATGAATGGTAATATTGAAGGTTTATAATGGTTACTGTAATTACTAGTATTAATATATTAATGTGGTTTATTGATCCTTATTGGGACACTAATTTTATATAGTAATGTATAGCTAATAGTTATAGTAACATTTTCTACAGGACTCTGACTGTGTCCCTACGACGCTCTTTGAAATCGCTGAGTTAGTGAACCTAATGACTGACCAAACCAGCCGAGCAGAAGCATTGCAAAGCTATACAATGGCCAGCGCACGAGACTGCCCACCAGCCGTTCTCTTAATGACAGAATCAAAAGCGGAGCTGAATGCTGGCCTTGTAGTAGTCACCGGGCATATGCCAGCCCCGACAACTGATGTAGATATGGTACACGGGTCGGACACTCCAAGTCAAGCCGCTCCAAATACAACCACACCCGCACCCACGGTCGCCAGCATCGTCGGAGCCTACCCAATGCGGTTCTCCAATCACCTCTTGGCAGCATTGCGTCTTGTGAGTCGCTGTTGCTGCTGCTGTTGCTGCTGCTGTTGCTGCTGCTGTTCCTGTTCCTGCTCTTGCTGTTGCTGTTGCTGCTGCTGCTGCTGTTGCTGTTGTTGCCGCTGCTGCTGCTGCTGTTGCCGCTGCTGCTGCTGCTGTTGCTGTTACTGTTGCTGTTGGTTGCTGCTGTTGCTGTTGCTGTTGGCTGCTGCTGCTGTTGCTGTTGGCTGCTTCTGCTGTTGCTGTTGGTTGCTGTTGCTGCTGCTGTTGCTGCTGTTGCTGTTGTTGCTGTACTACCACTACTACTACTACTACTACTACTACTACTGCTACTGCTACTGCTACTGCTACTGCTACTGCTACTGCTACTGCTCCTGCTGCTACTGCTACTGCTACTGCTACTGCTACTGCTACTGCTACTGCTACTGCTACTGCCACTGCCACTGCCACTGCCACTGCCACTGCCACTGCCACTGCCACTGCCACTGCCAC
>Ga0126342_10000246_pt1 | contig 49971 bp, 48 predicted proteins | sample Cyp1metagenome_FD_92528 | JGI IMG/M metagenome (GOLD analysis project Ga0126342, IMG submission 92528) | Coral microbial communities from Lord Howe Island, Old Settlement Bay, Australia - Cyphastrea 1 metagenome | ecosystem: Host-associated > Invertebrates > Cnidaria > Coral ...
GGCAACGCGTCGTCAGGGAATGTGTCGTCACAATGCGTCGTCACGGGGTAATGCGTCGTCAGGGGGCAATGCGTCGTCAGGGAGTGTGTCGTCACAATGCGTCGTCAGGGGGCCGGGGACATCGCCAATGTGTCGTCACAATGCGTCGTCAGCGTCAGCGCGAAATGTCTTACCCAAGCTTCGGGTGCCCTGTATAGATACAGTTTTGAGAGAATGGGGTTCAATGAGCGCCTCAACTGTTCAGACGCTGGCAGTATTGTGTCAATCGACCCCAAGACAATATCTCGAGCTCATCATGTAAAGCTAAAAAGTAGATGTTTCCCGCAACTGTGGGATGCTCATGACGAGGAGCAGATAGTTATCAACCATCATTAACCAGCCTGCGACCCTTAGACTTCTCCAATCTCCCAAAAGCTTAGTTCATCATAGTTTCGGCTTTTCGCCGATCAAAGTCATCCAAACAGGACAGCGGTTCCTACTGCAATTTCACCTCATTTCTTCAGAGAGGTTGGTGTCTCGCAGAGCTCTGGTGCCAACTTCTTAGCAGTCGCTTGGCAAGAAGACAGCGTTGTTTTTTGGCCTAGCCACAGCAAAATGACGGGAGCTTCAACTTTGGCAGGATTTCGACTGCATTTGGAGATTTTCCTTTTGCATGCCGTGTTTGTTCATATATCTCAGCTGCAAAGCATTCTACTAGATCTATTCGCCTTCATCTTTAGTACGTCCTAAGAAGTTTGACCATCGCAGTGGCTACGAGGTAAAAAGGACAACCGCGTGATTCTCATCCATGGTAGCCGGGATGCCGCTCTCCTCAACTGAAGACGGGATTGGAGCATTGAGCTGTGGTTTGAGACATCAGTGTACTTCCCAGTAGTACCGCACAAGGCGGTGGCGGAAGTTTCAAAAATAGGAAACCGAAAAAGGAGAGGTTGGTTGCTGTGAGTCACGGATGGCAGAGCGAATCCACTGATGGACCGACAGATGGTTGGAGTTGTGTTTTTTGGAATTGAATGGTTGCAATGCTTGCAGTGGGCACCTTACCACAACTGCTGGATGTAGTGTGGAGTAGTGCGGTTGTAGTTGCAGTTGTAGCTGTAGTTGTAGTGTAGTGTAGTGGAGCTGTAGCTGTAGTGTAGTGGGTGTATTTGCAAGTGCAGTTGCAGTTGTAGTCGTGGTGTGGTGTAATTAGTGTAATGTCGTGCACTGTGATGTCGTGTAGTGTGGTGTGGTATAGCGTCGTGTAGTCTAGTGTCAGGTAGTGTAGTTGTAGTTGTAGTGTAGTGCAGTGTAATTAGTGTAGTGTAGCGTAGTGTAGTGTAGTGTAATGCAGTGGTAGTTGTAGTTGCCATTGCAGCTGCAGTTGCAGGTGTAGTGTAATGCAATGTAACCAGTGTAGTAATGTAGTGTGGTTGTAGTTGTAGTTGTAGTTATAGTGTGCTGGAGTGTAATTAGTGTAGGGTAGCGCAGTTGTAGCTGTAGTTGTGGTACTCGTTGTTGTTGTAGTTGTTAGTGTAATTGGCGTAGTGTAGCGTAATTAGATGTAATTAATTAGTGTAGCGTAATGTAGTGTAGTATATTTGTATTTGTAGTTGTAGCAGTAGTGTAGTGTAGTGTAGTCTAGTGTAGTGTTAGTTGTAGTTGCAATTGTCTATCTATCTATCTATCTATCTATCTGTCTGTCTGTCTGTCTGCCTACCTGCCTTTCTGTCTGTCTGTGTGTCTGTCCAGCTGCAAGCTTGAAAACCAAACTTCCTCCATTTTTGAACTTGACAACGTCAAAAACGAAACAATTCTGTGAGACTTCCTCAATTTTTGAACTTGACAATATCAAAAACGAAACAAGTCTGCGAGACTTCTTCAATTTTCAAAGTTGACAACATCAAAAGCGAAACAATTCTGCGAGACTTCCTTCAAAAATGGAAAGTTGAGTGCAGAGCTGACGGCCTCGTGCCAATGCGTTTTGCGATTTTTCCACTCCACCTGTCTAAAGTACTGCGCCTGCCACGAAAAGGTGATGCCAGGTCATACGAAGTTCTGCACCTGTCACGCAAAATCATCTCAGCAAACCTGAAGATCTGATGCTCCAAAACGGAACCCCTCTCAGGAAATCAGCGCCCTGACCTCCAAACATCTCTGATGGACATGTCTCTTGCACTGCGTCTGCCACAGAAAATGCATCTTCGCAGATCCTCTTCACATGTCCCACGCCTGCCATGGTTTTTGGAAATGCGACAAAACCCTCACGTTTTGCTCACTTTTGACAAGGTGCACAATCCTTTGCGCCTGCCACGCGAAAGCACATCTGAACGTCCAAAAGTGCTCCGTACCCCTCAGTTTTTTGCACTTTTGACTTCGAAATGTGCTTCGTGCCACAACCGCGTGCACTTTTTCGACATCGCAACTTCTAAAAGTGCTCCGAACCTGGTGTGTCTTGTACATGTAGACTTGGAAATGTGCTTCGCGCCACAACGGCGTGCACTTTTTGGACATCTCAACTTCCAAAAGTGGTCCGAACATGAGGTGTTTTGTACATTTGGACTTGGAAATATGCTTCGCGCATCTGGCCAGATGGCTCCGCACCCGCCGCTTTAGCGAGCCTACTTTTCGACCCTCCGGAGCCGCAAATCATTGGAAAAACACAGAGTTGTGCGACTTTCCTACCTTTTTTGCGCGCCTGCATCTTCTTTCTTCTGACTCTTTCTCTTCTCTGATCTTCTATCTTCTTCTCTTCTCTTCTCTTCTCTTCTCTTCTCTTCTCTTCTCTGACTCTTCCCACCTGTGCTTTTCCATCTGCCCATATTGTCGGAAGTTTGACTTCTAAACTTCCTTCGATAATTGGCTTTATTACCAACTATGGCCCACTATGGATACATTTCAAACGCCAGTCAAACATCAGCAAATCGATTGATTTCATATGACCCAATCGACCCACCTATTGATTTGCTGCGAGAACATCGATCCAGTCTCGGAACAGATGATTCAGCATGGTGACTTCCACTTGAAGCTAAGGTGAAACATGTGTATCTCACAGATTGGCAAAGCAATAGCGTGCCCTGGCCTGTTGTGGAAGCCGCGGGGACGTAGTGAAAGGGAGCATCATGGTGAAAACAAGGAAAAATGCCGACATGTTTTCAGCACCCATACGCGACCGCAATGAACAAGTACATCAGAGTATATCTAATCTACCATGAAAAAAATCATCAGAATCATGTGTCTAATCTGTATAATTCTGTATAGTTCTGTATAACATTGGAAAAGCATCAGACTTCCAAGCTGTACCCCACCACACATAGCCCTAGGGGATGAATCAACCAATGGGATGATCCAGTAACTGAGCGACCCTGAGGGATAACATGGGAGAACCGAAATAACATGAAATAACTCAAAGAAAATAATGAACTTAAAGTTGGTTCACCTCAATATGTTAAAACCACAATGTTAATTTCCAAAATGATTTGTTAATCATGTGTAACCACAATGTAATTCCCCAGATATGAACGGTTAACTATTAATTCAGGTAGCCAAGACAAGAAAGGAAAACACAAAGCCATCGGCATCGTGTTTCTTGGAAGATCTGCCGGTTTTCTAAATTTTTGCGCCTGTTACTAGGTAGTAGGTAGGGCATTTAGCATGTGTTTTATTTGCTGTTGCTTTGCCCAAGTCCTGAGACCACCTGGACACTATGTAGGTTCAATAGGCCCAAGGCATGGTATTTTGTCGTTTTTAATCCCTTTTTAATCATAGGCCAGCCCTTTAATCCACGTATTAAATCCTCATGTTTGGTGGTAAATCAAATCATGTCAAATCAATCCCAGTGTTCAATGCTTTATAATTCTCATGTCTCGAGCTGAATCCCAGCAGGTGTTGGATGGGCAATTTACGGTTGAAGCAGACCGTCTCACGGTATCCAAGTTAGCAGAAGAGGTGTTGAAAGAGACGCTCGCTATGTGCATGCGCAGCGATGGTGATTTGGGGGTACCACCCGGATGATTCCTGAACTTTGGATGGTTTATGTGTCAGATATAAGGGCAAACTATAATAAGAGTTCGAAACCCATACGAAACAGGTTTGAAAAATTGTTTGTTTGGAAACTGGTCCCTTTGAACATTCGTGCTAACGTGTGCAATGGTTGAAGGATGTCGTTTGGGATTCTGGGTGCAAGGAAGTTGACAGTGGCGTCTTGCTGCGAAAAATTTAAGCTCAACTCCCAAAGTAACTATTGCATTTTTCAGAAATATTAGTGAAGGTTGTTCCCGATGTGGCCGATGTGTCTTAAAAGAACAGTTGGCTGATGTGGGTTGTTATTTAGACCCACAACAGGAACAGGTTCCACAAGCAACTCCACCATGGATTCACCAAGTGCATTGCGATTCACCATGAGGTTACTCAGTTTTGATTCATGCACCATTCGTTTCCATTTCCCATGGGTTCAAAAGTATTCCGAAGTATTCCCCATGCTGCCAAGGAAAATCCAAAGGCTTTCTCTGGGGCCGGAACTGTGCAGTTTCCGGTGGTTTGTGGCCAATAAGCCCAGATGCTTGGTAAGTTTGGTGAGGTCTCAGACTGGTCAGAAATCACAAATGGTTTCCAAAGATGTGAAGATGTCCTGGGATAATTTTTGGTACCCTAACGTTGGCCGAAGTATCCTGCAATTGTTTTGGTACCCCTGAAGGATTGCAAGAGATTTTCAGGTTTTCCAGGCTGTCAACATCTTAACATGTGTTTCAACTGTTTGTTCATGTTCAACTCCATGTCTTTGGCGGAATTTGTGGTTTATCCCTTTCACTTCAATTCCCGCTATCATTTTCCACTATTTTCATCTGCAGGACTGTTAGATCATCCCCGTGAAGCCCGGGACGTCACCAACTTTCTGCGGAGTTTCGCCTTTCCCAACCTGGCGGCTGCGGTCAATGCAGACGGTTTGCTCTGTGCCACGTGCCATGGTTCAAAGGTCGCTGGAAAGCGGGATGTTGAGGGCAGGCAAGCGGGGCCCTGTGGAGTCAATGAAGTTACGGTGAGCAAAGCAAATCTGTGGACTTCAGAAGCTCACTTGGGACACTGGACAGGGGGTAAAGTGTTCAAAATCAACATCATCAATGATTCATCAACTCCTAAAGTAAATTGCAGTACCGAAAGAGAAGACATGTGATGGTGCAAGTGTGAGGAAAGAACAAAACATAAGCAAGTGTCACTCACTGTGTGGAAGAAAGTTCCTTGCCAAGTTCAGAGTTGCACTTCACTTGACGTTTTCTTCATGGGCAGGCAACCGAATGCATGGTCGGGGCAAAATCACTTGGCAGGGCACCCTCGTCGATTTAACTTACTCCAGTCTCAAGTGTTTGATAGCTTTGGATAGGGGTTTAGCGCGTTGCGCACCAGAGGTTCTTCCGTTTTTGGTTTTTCCAGAAGATAGTTGTTGTTCATCACATCTTCACAGAAAGATTCTTGGTATCCCAACAATTCCAGTCACCTGCGAACCACATTGTTTCATCATCTTAGCCCTGTGCCAGTCGGAGTCTCAACTTGGATTCAATGTTGGGTGGTTGGATAGGTGTCTGGATGGCTCAGAGATTGGTTCTGCCATGTTCTGCACAGCAATAATCAGTAACACAGGGGCCTAGACAGGTGTAGATCCTTAGACAGCAACACAGAGCAACATGGTAAGCCGACATGACTTCTTGCACGTTCTCTTTCTTGGCACGGATGGCAATGTTCACTGCCTTGTCAATTTGTAGACTTGATTCGGGGAAATTAGCGGTTTTGGTATTGCGTCATTGAAGAAAGTTGAATTTTAAGGAGGCTGCTTATTTTGCTTTTGATCTGTTATGGTGGTGCATGGGTTGGGACACACCAAGGCTCTCGGGGGACACTGCAATGATACGCGTGCTGGCAAACTCCCGGGCCGATGTGAACCAGCGCGTGTCCTCTTTGACCGACCCTGGGCCATGCACTGGGCCATGCACTGGGCCACCTTCCTCTCCTGGGTCACGCTTCAACAGATCCTTCAGGTAAGGTACTCCATATTCTTACACCATGGTACCATATGGTACCCCATTTCGGTCCTTATTTTCCAAGTCCAAAGTTTCCAACAGTTCCATTTCACATGTCACTTGAGGAGTTTGGTTTCGAGAAGGATCAAACGCTTCTGATGATCGCCGCCAAGTCCTGCCAGCCGGCAGAGGTGCCGCAGGAATGATTTTTGGAGTCTGAAAGCCGTTTGGAACTTTTTCAGCAACTTTTAGCGAGATGTTTTTAAAGGTGAAAAGAGCATGACTCAGCATGACTGACAAAGTCTTTTTCCAGCTGCAAGCCTTCTGCAATGTCTATCTAATGGTGGTTTCAGCAGTGTTTCACTGTTCGTCCGATGAATATTTTCTGATGATTGACAAAATTCAGCGATGAATTAGTGATGAGTGATGAATGTATCATGAGTTGAAACCACATATCACCACTCGATTGCGCTGCCAGGTGCTGACCAGGCTGCTGGAGCTCCGTTGCGATGTGACGCTGCGCGACATCGAGGGCAACACTGCCATGGCCTCTGCACGATGTCCCGAACAGGCCAGGTTGGCGCACCCCGATCAGATCACCTGGATTCACTGGATATTCACTGGGTGTTGAGAATGCTTATGGCGAATTCAATGGATTCGAAAATGGGAAGTCGGATGTGGAAAGACTTGACAGATTCTATTCTTGTCAATTGGTTCACGGAATTCATGTGGGATCCAGATGAGGTGCAGTCCCACAAAAAAATTGTACATCCAGCACGACACCTAAAGACTGCCAGAGATCCGAAAGCAATCCATAAATGATAAACATGGATAAACATCATTAGAAATATATAACACCGATACATGCATAAAATCCAGAAGAGGATGGTAACCTGGTAGAGTTGTGCCAACTCATTGCCTTGCTTGTTGCCTGTAAATCATGAATCACTGTTCCCCAGAGCCTGAAACAATCTGAAACCCTGACATGATCAATCACCTCTCAATCAAACCAAATCTCAAATAAATCTCATATAGATCTCATATAGATCTCATATAGATCTCATATGGCTAATATGGCCATGGGTCAAAACCCTGACATCCTTTAGCTCGCCAAAATAGCTGACGCAGCTGGATGTTACAAAGATGGTCCCGTACCTATTGTTCGCATCAATCCGAACCAATCCACCCATCGTTCGTGAAATCCAGCAATAAAATCGAGTGAAATGCACCCTTTTATCCAATCATTTTGATCCAATCATTATTTCACTATATGTAATGTCTTCATGAGTTAAATCAGCTATAGATCAGTTATACATCAGTTTCAAACTTGTGTTTCTCGTTTCTTTATTTCGATCCCATGTCCAGGTCCTGTTTGATGCCCGCGCGGATCTGCACAGCGGCCGGCAGCTGACACCTCTGCAGCTCTGCGCGGCACGTGCGTCGTTGACCACGCTGCGCAAGCTGCTGGAAACTCTGGGAGAGATGGAGATGGGTTGATCATGGTTGATTTGAAAATAGCGACCCCATAACTGCCCATATCCCCATGGTTCAGCATCATGTTCTCTGCTAGAATTGCCATTTGGGGGTGATATTCTGACAATTTAATGTGCTTTTAATGTTCATTTTTCACATGGTTTCACACAGTTTCATATAATTTACTCAACAATGATCGGGGATGATGGATGATGGGTATTGGAACCAAGACGACCGGATATTTAGGCCTTAAACAAAAGTGGGGATGTACTTGTTGTACCTTGATGTACTGGTAGTGTATTTCTTGGGACCACTCATACAAACGGGGCAGGTTAAGAGTGGGGCTATGTCAAGTAAGGTATGTGACCAACAAACAAGAAAGATTTGCGGTAACCAGATAAAACCACGGATCTCTGCAACAGGCCACGCCCTGCAGGTTATGATTGTTGTGATGTGTTAGCTAGATGATTGAAATCCAGAATTCACTAGCCATTCAAGGAGATGCTCAGAACGGTTGAATGCGGGGTCTCGAGTTACCTCAGGATCTGGGTTTTGTCAGGGCTGGTGTTTTTGTTTTTTAAGTGATACTGTAGCATCCACACCGTTTTTGCTCCAACCACTTGCAACAAACGATGTTCACCTCAGATATCTTGAACACCACAAAGGATGACAGTTTCACTGTTGATTTCCACCCCTATCAACCTCTTTCCCAGGGTTCTTCACACGAAGTGGAAAGGTTCCTCCAAGCTTTCTCAGGAAATGCGTTGTGATCCCATTGGTGAAGGCGTGGCTTGGGAGGGGATTTTACCGCCAGGGATATGGATATGGCATGTGGCTCATGCTCCATCCGGGATATTGATCCTGGCCCGTCCCGATGGTCACAACATGTCACAACCAGAAAATTGCTGGCCAGTTTGCAACCCACAGCTGTGAATGGGATGTCTCTGGGTCCATGAATGGCCATTCAATTAAGACAATATCATGGATACAAGTTATACCGCAACACCAAAGGATATGCCCTTCCATGCCCTTCCCCTAATTTTCCCTGTGCTTGTTTGACTTTCTAATGTTTTGACTTTCAGAGGTGAATTGCAACTGCCTATTCTTCAGAGTCGCGGCAATCCCTTCGCACTGCACAACTTCCGTTCGCTGCTGCACCACGCAGCCCATGCGGCGCGCAGCACCGATGGTCTCGAGGGTCTCGACGGTCTCGACAGCCTGTGGCCCGTGGTGAACGGCCGCACGCGCCTCAGCGATGAGGAAACCGAGTCCTGTGCCTCGTCGCAGCGGTCGCACCTGGGCAATCTATGGGAAATCTATGGGATACTATGGGATACTTCGATTCTCAGTATGGACCACTGGGTGTTATGTAGAGATCTTGTAACAGTCAGAGAAGTTGTTTCACGGACACCTATATGGAGAGATTTGTGAGATCTCTTCAGCCACTTTTGGTTGCCAATTGATTTAATCTACAGATCAGAAAAAGTATCGATGTGTGTCTTTCTTCACAGATTGGATTGGATCGAACTGGATAAGATTGCATTCGAAAATTTCGACATATTAATATGGATATCCTGGATATCCAATGCTTATCCGCACAGTTTCTGCAAGCACACAAGGATTCCAGAAAGTAAAGCGACTGGAGCCATGTTTGGTGATGATGTTGAGATATGCATATTACTCTCGCTCAGAGAACAGTCCACAGCCCCAACCAGTGTGGTTTAATGAAACCTCACAATATCTGGCAAAGTCACATACATGTAATATGTGTGCGTGTGTTACCTATTTACATATTTACATATGTGGTATATTATGTATATATATATACACACTTATTTATTTGCTTGACAGCCCCGCATCCTTTTGGTACTTGTAATATGCACAGGTCATGAGGCCCTGCAGAAGATCATCAGCGATGGATGGAACCACTGCTCCACGATGATCCAAAGCAAGGCAATTGGGCCACGGATCGTGGTGAGCTGTGGTGAAACCGGTGTTTTCATGGGATAACCCCCAGTTGGAGTGATTTCTCATGGGTACCTTCCATTTTCCAAGTGGGATAAATGCCTAAGCATGGTCTTTCGGATGTTTTATGTTCACTGACAAATTTGGCAGATGAATGGTGAAGCTAGCAACACATGGGAACACAAGCAGATGGCAGATGATGTTCATATTTTTTGCATGTCCTGTTTGCTCACTTAGCACGAGATACTGGGTTGCCAGCTCTAACTTCTGGGGCTACAAAGCCTCAAAAAGAAACAGCCACCTTGGCCACCACATCTGATTGTGATCCCCTCATTTTTTTGGAACAACAGGTTCACCCATGACCATTTTGGGTCTTTTTCAACGGAGGCGATGATACTGGAGGGCACTCCACTGCATGCAGCCGCCTACATCGGGGACCAGGGACTCATCGAATTGTTGCGACAGCCGCTGGGTATCGAGCTGTGGCCAGTTGACCCCCGTTGACCCCCGGTTGAATGTCTTGTCTAGAGGCGATCACAAGATAGTATAACATGTATAACACATGACAAAAAGCTCCCCATCAACTAAACAGCAATCCACACTAGATCGGAAAACAGTTCATGTCCATTCATTTCCACCAACTTGAACAAACCGGTTGTACTGGTTGACTCTTCCCTCACTTTTCTCCGATCCCTGATTTGAGTCACAGATGTCATAAGATTCCCCGCCAAGGTATGGAGCCAAATCCTCTGCCAACCTGATGGGCATGTGCCACGGGTGTGTGTTTGGGATCGATAGGATCGTAGTTTTCACTGGGAGTCTGTAAATACTCTTCAAATCTGTGACTGGGATGACTATAAACTATTGATTTTTTTGAAGTTACCTTTTGATAGGAGACTCTGAGGCATGGTCAATGGACATTCTACCGTGAAGCCTTTTCAGGAGTTTATGAAAGATTGATTCTGGGTTTGCTTTATCTTCAATCGAAGTGGAATTGTACAGTGAGGTCTTTTTTTGGCTTAAAAAAATTGACAATGATCGGCTCTTAGATAGTGGATTCTCTGCGAGCTTAGCTTAGTTGTGGGTGTGCTTGATACACATGGAAGATCTACACAGGAACGGCTGATATTTAAACTGGTTCAACATTTCTGGGTCACAGTTTTTGGCCATGAGTTGCACCAGGTTCCCGGAGGATCTCGCAGTGAAACGCGGCTTCTTGCAGTTGTTGCCCGTTTTTTCAGCAAAAAGTCGCTGCCGTCCAAAGTGAACACAAAGTGAACAATGGAACAATATCGAAATATATCGAAATGAAATTCTCTGTGACCTGGAGGTGGATCACGCAGTGTGTGGTGCGATGTGTTGTTTCATGGTGTGGTGCGATCAAGACGGTGTCTGCCTTTCCCGCCTGGGCTCACCTTCCGGGTACTTTTGAGCTGAGGTCATTGACCTCGTCCCTAGATTTCAGACATGGAACCGGTGCAACCTGGATAACGTTAGTCATATCCTGCATGATCGTGTAGGATAGGACGTATCAGACATAGTGATTTTACGCAAACTCCAGGATCATTGGCCACTACAGCAGCCAAACCCTATCCTTCAAATCAATGCGCAAATGGCGAAACCATGGAAAAACCATGCCAGGCATGACAAAATTGTGACAACTCAACTCTTAGCCAGTGACCTTTCAGAATTTCAAAGAAACCGTGAGGGATTTTACAACTGAACGCCAAGATCCATAGTGTGCCACACCAAAATGTCTGAAAATGATCTGAAGTGTAATCTTTCAACAAGGAACTTAGCTTGAAAAAAGCTGTGCCAATCTGCCCCACGGGGCATATGCTCTCTGGTGATGAGTGCTGTCGCTGACGTAACTGGAGAGGCGCAGCGGTGTGCTTCCGGATGTTGGATCCACCTTTGGGTTCCAAAATTTGGAGAAACCCGAGAAACCCGAGAAACCCCGTTTTTCAATGGTTGACAGTCAACATATCAACATGCAGTGCAATGCTCTATGCTTTGCTCAAGATAAACTGGGCTGCGCAGCAAATCTCTTGGCCATGTCTAGTCTAGATGTCACGTGATGTCACATGATTTCACTATGGCCATGGGCATCTAAGTGGCATCTAGATGTCTAGATGTTCACCCATTTCACCCGTTTAACCCGCGACTGGAAAAACTGTGCAGTACGCAGGAGGTGCTGTCCTTGGTGGTGAACCGGGTGCTGAATGCCTTGCCGCCACGGTGCGCGAGATGCGCACCAGTTCTTGTGATGTTTGCTGATCGAAACTGAGATGAGCAGTTTATAAAGTTTATGCTGTCAGATGATTCGCATCATCAGGTGATATGATTTGAAATCCATAAAGATCAATAAACGATCTACAGTAGATCTACAGTGCGGGTCGAATTTGTTGATTGGGTTTACCTTTCAGATGCTCGAGCTCCAACCCCCTGGTTGGAAATGTTGGGATCGGCGAATGATTTGTGAAGAGTCAATCAGTCAGTCCTTTCCATCCCAGTTGCTGTTGGTTTGTTCATTGCAAGCTCAGAACTGGCCTTATTTCGCTTGCTGGGCGGGCATAGATGGTCATAGATGGTCATAGATGGTCATAGCCTACATTTTAGATCATTTTAGTAGGAGATCATTGGCGGATCAACGTGTCTGCCAAACGTTGCTTCGACAGGCTGGTTCCATCCCGGAGTTTCCTGACGGCCAGCATTCAGATCGCTGGGCCCAAGAATGACTTGCCTGGACAGCAACAATATTGGAATATATTGGAATCATTGGAGACAATCATTGGAGATGATTTGGGGCGAAAAACTTGTAGCCAGGTATTTTATGGTCACTTTTCCATGGCTATGTTTCATTTGCAGGCAGAACCAACCGAATGTGCGGTTGTCTTTCCCATCTTGAGTTCGAAACCTATGTTTGAATCAGCCTCTGAGCCTAGTCCTAGGGATATGGATTGGAGACCTGATGCAGTCCCTACTATTTGGTTGTGGGTAGTTACTTATGTGCAAAAAATGATGAAAGATGTTGATAGATTTCGGATGGTGCTACCTTCAGCTCTGAATCACAAACCATGCTGCAACCGCCCAGCACAGAGGTCGAGGCGCTGATCAATGCATGGTTTGACGTGCAGCTCGGCCACAATCGCCATGGATACCTAACCAAAATGCCCGCTGGTATTTGCTATTTCCGCTGACAAGAATGTGGCTTGTCAATGTAATTCGGTATAAAACAAACGATACTGGCGATTGTATCGCCAACAACCGACATTTTGATGAAGACTCCCTATCCTAGACCTCCAGTTCAGTCATAGTCATGAACGACATCCATGGCGAGAAAATGTGGAGCACGTCTCGCTTGACGCGTCGTATTTTGGACAGCCGTGGGCCTCGGTTGCCTCGGTTGCCCCTGCCTCCTGGGCGGCCAAGGCACCAATCTCTTGCGACGGAAACAGAGGCGGGATACGGCCAAGTAACAAAAAGTCACTTTTTGTATTACCAGAGTATGACATGTCTGCCATGTGACAGCCCAGTTGGGGTCACCCGACTCCTTCCAACTTGAGATTTACAGATGAACATGTAGCAATATCCCAGCTGCTGTTGGGCTTATGCTGCCAAGTTGCAATCCCAGTTCTATAGATTGCAAGCATACTAATTCACTGGTGATAGGTCCTTCAGTGGATGGAACATGTTTGCAAAAGGAGAAGGTGGACATCCCCGGATATTCATCAAAATCATGAAGATTTTTGGGTTTGGTCTAGTTGGGAGATTCAACAACGCAGCCGCGCAGCACTCGTTCGATCCACCAGGATTGCACATGATTTGAGATGCACGGTGCAAATTCATCACTTGATAATGCGGCGACGCATGTTTTTCTATGTTGGAAAGGCCACGCAATCTTTTACGGTTCTAATTACTCCTTGCACTGGTAGTTCCTGTGAAAGAGGCATCCATCCCGCAGATGCCAGATGAGATACGAAACCCCATGTGGCCATCCAAGCGCGGAAGTGCATCATGGATGATTTGAACAAACCATACGCTTTCAAGTCGATCAATCATGCCAACCATTTTGATCCGCCAGGTGCAAAGATGGGGCCGCATGGTGTGGATCTCATGCCATGAGGAACGGTGGGTTTGTGGTGTTGGAATGCCCCAAACTTTTTTTCTCATGGGATTTGCCGATCTTGTGATTCAACCCGGCTGACATCGGCTGACACTCCAAGCCATGTGAAAGTTCTTCAACTCAGGTGGGTGATGCTTGTGCCCACGCCTGGTGGCAAGATGCGGCAGAACAACAGGCTCAACACAGCAGGATGAGCGAGGGATGTCGTGTGCTCTCCAATCTGATTGTGTCACTCGATCATATCTTAACCATGATGCTAGGTAAATGCTTGAAGATGCGAGCAATTCTAGCAGGTACTAGAACCAGTTGTGATGGATGAAAGGTTTTTGCTCTAGTCAAAAAACAATGCAGGGTCGCTTGACCTGTTTATTTTGCCAATGCTCACCGTACCTGTGGTTGTTCAGAGTTTAGCATGTCAGGCATCTGCGTTGGGGACTCAAACTGTCGTGAATGCTTGGTGGAGTGGAAATTCAGGCATGCTGCACAGCGCACCGTCATAGCCTGTGGATTAGTCAGTTATTACAATGATGACGAGCGCTCATAAAATGAAGAGACAAAGACCCAAAAACAAATGCGATTTAATTGGCAATTCCTAAAACTTGAACAAAAGTTTTGGGAGAGATTGTCCATTACTCGCACCATACCATGACAGCATTTCTCAAATCTTATCAATTAGAGCTGTGCCCTGCCACAACCATGACTGTCCATGACTCATGCAACCCCAATCTCCCCCGCAATTTGGAGAACTCCGTTCTCCACTGAAGCTGAGGCCTGAAGTGTTGGTGGCAGTTCTGTCAAGAGGCTTGACTCACCTTGACCTGGGGTTGTGGAACTGATGATTTTGGGAAGAGGGAAACTTTGGAGCCGAGAAACCCAAGACACAAGCAAAACACCAGGACCCAGGTTTTGGGGTACATTCTGCACATTCTCTGCACATTCTCTGCACATTCTCTGCACATTCTGCACACTTTCGACTAATTTTAGACTTTTAGACCTGGAACCAAACTCAGTGGAAAGTTCAGAAACGCCACATGTGACTTCTTTCCTGGGCTGGAAAGGAAAACAATCATCCGAGGGGGAATTTCAGAATCATTTCTTGATGGGTGGAGTATGGAGTGAATTCGCACCGTTGTGTCTCCCGAGGGCGGTCTCCACCAGAGGAGTGCTGGATGACCTGGGCTGGAGAAAACGTCAGAGCTTTGCAATGTGAATCAGGTGACAGATATCTGTGATGGATCTCTGTGATGGATCCTACCTTTTTCGCACATAAACGTAGCACAATCTGCAGATTTCTACCCATCCAAATTTAGACGCACATGTTGGGGATGTTTTGGATTGTTTTTGTACCTCCAGGACGCACGCCACGGTGCGGCATTGATCTGTTGTGCCTTGGAAGATGCAGTGGGATCCGCTGGTGCCACAGCATTGGCTAAGGCACGGCGACAACGGCGACAAGGAACCATGGCGATTCCTTTTATGGCAACCGATTTCCAACCAATCTCAAGTGGATATTACCATCACAAGACATATCAATACATATTCAAACATATCAAACATCATGCCTTTGGGATTTCCTTTGGGTCATGAGTCTCCAGATGTCTCCAGGCTCAACTTGGACCCGGACGGCCAAACACAGGGCCTCTGGGAATGCAAAGCAGGGCCGGAAGATCTGGTAAACTTTGGGAAAACAAACAGATTTATGCCGGGGAAATGGGAATGCAACAGGCAGCAACAAGTATACGGTACACGATAGCGATATGATCAAGACACAAGTTGTTTTGATGTCCGAATCTTGTACAAATAACACCAGGAGGACAAAGCTTAGAGAGATTATCTCATAGCATCCAAGGCATTTTCTAGGATATTGTCCGCACATCTCATGATGTTTGTGATGGAATTTAAGGTCTCAGTACTTCTGAGTACTTCTGAGTACTTCTCAGTAAGCTCACGCAACATTATGCAGCTATCCGAGCTATCCTTTATCTTCGACATGAGCCAACATTGCCCCGACAAATCCCAAACTGAGGCTCCGGGACAAGGTTTCCAGAGGTCACTTGATGGCACCTGCGCACAGTTTCGTTTTTGTGTTGGCTGTGACAACGTGTCTAGTGGTCGAAGTACTTGAGGAAGGTGATTTTGTGGAAAGAGAGGCCACACCTTTGCAAGGCTTGACTAGCTGTCAGCTTCTCCATTGCGCTGACCAGCTCTCGAGAAATTCCAAATGAATCCAAATGAGATTTCACCCAAGTTTTTTATCATGTTTTATCAATGTTCGATTCTCTTGGTAAACCGTGCCCACAGCTGGATCCTGCTTAGGTGAGTTCCGACCACCATCGCGCGCAGGCCACGATGGTGCAAGAGAGTAAAAATTACCAGGACTTTTGAAAGCTCCAAAGGATTTCTTGGGTTCCTTTCATTAGCGTTGGATTTGTGATGATTTGTGAAGAGTCTGAGACTGGAACCTTTTGACGACTTTTGCCAGAAAGGGTGTTTTGAGAATAATCAGGTTGTTGCGTATTAGGCCCTGCATGCTTTCTTTGTGTGTTTGTGTTTGGGATGGTTTTCTTGCACTGCCTTCCACCTTCTGCTCAACTCCCTGTCATTTTAAGGGGTGCGTTTGCTGCCCATGATTTGGCTATGTGGGACCTATTTACATCTTAGTTTATACGAAGATCTTTACCTGAGACCAAAGGTTAGTGACGGTTAGTGATCGCTATCTCGTCCAACTATTTCAACTGGCTATCATGGTGGCTGCTCCATGGTGAATCTTGCTGTATCAGATACTCAAGTTCTTAAGCTGTGTCTCCATTTGTGAAGGCGCCAAAGCTTCGGGTGTGACTCGCCTGGATTTGGCATGCGGCAAAGATTTGGCATGATATCCTGGAGAAAATCATTACCTTTTGCTCATCCATTGTAGAGGTAATTGAGTCCTTGTGACCTTAGCAGCCTTAGCATAATAGACACATGGATTTTCCTTAGAAGTTCAGGTGCTGCTGGCTCAACAGTGTTCTTTCTTGCAGTTTGGAGCTTTGTCAGCTTTGTTATCCAAGCTGATTCCAAGATTCAGCTGTGCCAGTATCATTTCTGTGACCAACTGCTGAACATTCCTGTGATGTTTAGTGAAGCCCGCTGGCTCCGCAATTGTGTTTGCCACATCCCAAAGTATTTTGCAGTTCTGCCATTTTTCACTCAAGAAAGCAGGGCCTAAGCATTTTCATTATTTTTCATTGTTACTTCGATGATCAAGGGCCTTTCTTCTCGGCCTGCGCAAGAGTGATTTGTGACATTTGTGACGCTAAGGATCGTTACAAGCTGCTGGGAATCAAGCACTTTGCAGCTTGGCTGACCTCGCGTGATGAGCTTCATGCCAACATCCTGAAGGAATGCTGTCGTAGTTGTTCCACACCAAAAAGATAAAGTAGATAAAGCGGTAAACCATTAGAGAGACAGAAGAGGTTGTCACCTTAAAGTTAGAGGCCTGCTTGATCTTGATTTACCTGTTTTTTCCGTTCAGTTGTTTGAATTTTGCAATTGAAGCCCAGGATTTGAATTTAAACGCGATAATACCTTGATACAAGTCTTGACTTGAAACACATAGATCCTGCATCATAGAGGATGGATTGAACACAACCAAAAGAGTGCATGACTTCGACCAAGTCCATATTGATTGCTGAAGCAAGGGAGGTTCGGCAGACATTACTTTGTAGTCCTGGTAGGGGTGGCCTCATGTTCAATCAGGTTTCTGTGCAGGGAACTAGCCCGTGAACCGAGGTTTCAATTGGTGGAAGGCATAGCAGCCATACCATGATTGAATCCAATCAACACTGGCCGGCTAAGCCAAAGGCTTTACCATCGTAACGCAAGTTTACTACAAATTTACCCATTCCCTTGATGGATTCAGACAACGTCCTTTCCCAGCCGCAGCTGTTGAAGTACGAAAAGTATGGGTTTGTTACACAACAATGAGACACTTCAACAACTTCAGACACTTCACGTGCTCCATGTCAACTTTGCAACAGTTCCCGGAACAAAGCCAGCGGTTCTACAGACTAGCATGAAGCGTGCAACGCTCATGGAGACGCTGAAGTTGCCAAGCATTCCAGAGGACCTTGAGATGTTAAATCAGTTGGGTAACTTTGGGTCACGCCTTAAATGCGAAGCATGTCGATGTATTTTGTAGACATGGTATGAATGATAGCATAATTCCACAAAACAACCGTCATTTGTGAATGCTTCCATCCACCAATTTTCTGGTGCACCACAAATCCTCACAACCCAGAATGTATAGACTGGAGATACTAAGCCTGGCACGGAAAGTTGCAGCGCAGTAGTTCCAAGTGAACTGGTGAGTGCCCCCGGATTGCAAATCTGGTTGTTCGTTTGGTTGAGCTCAGAGAGATCTTTCCTTAGTGAGCTATTGGCATCATTCAACATGGTCGAAGAACCCGACACAGCAACTGAGAGCACAAGGATCCAGGTATGCTCTTCAGTGCTTTCTCACTGACACCCAGCAGAGTTTTGAACTGTCCGCTGGGTGTCTCATCGCGTCAGGGCCAGAAGTTGAAGGTGGACCGTTCGGACCGTTCGGACAGTTCGGCCAGTTCGGCCCTTTCGCAAACGACGCACTCGAAGCAATCCATCGTTCCACCAAGCCCACACCATCCCTACAGGACTCGACTCTGGCCAGTTGGTGGTGTCAGGGCATTGGGTTCACCGGACAAAGATGGGAGTCCAATATGGAAAAATTGGGAGCCCAGTATGAAAAGACAAGTTCAGGAGCGCAATTTCAATTGAAAACGAAGGAAATATCAGGCTCGGGATGATAGCCAATTGCAAGTGCAAATCGCAATGTGAATCAGCCATGCAAACATGTGCAATGAATGCAATGAATGCAATGAATGCAATGAATGCAATGAATGCAACGGTGCCACCGGGTGCCACTCAACGTGTGGGTCCAATCTCGGCGCAGGAGTTGGCCGACCGAAGAAAGAAAAGGACTCAGCGCTTGTTGGATGCTTTGCAATGGTCTCAGGTGGGACTTTCAGATTTCCAACTTCACAAAGAGATACAAAGCACAAAAATGCATGAACATACATGATATATGGATATGTTGTGATATTTTGCATTTGGAATTCGTTCAGGTATGGCGAGATACGCCCAAAGTTGCGCATGGAGATGTTGAAAACTGTTGAAATCAGCACAACAGAGTGCACCAAGCCTTTGAAAGGGTTAGGACCTGTAGGACTGATTGAACGCCAAAATTCACTCTTCGCAAGTCTTCGCTCTATCCCTCTCTCATCTCTGTGCAGTTGGCACCTGGCGTAGGTGTAGCTTATCGACCTATATCGACCCCCCTTCAAGTGCACCTGCAAAATGTGCGTTCAGGCGTCCCGGACGTCCCACACGTTATCCCTGTATTCCCTGTATTCCCTGTGCCAGGTGGTGGAAGAAGGCGACATCAACCCCAAGCTGTTCTCGTGATTGATCTTGTGATCCTGGTCTCTTGAACTCGTGGACCCGGGAAGGGACGCTGTATGTAAAGTCAATGCTATGCTGCCATGGGACGAATTCATGGGTCTCATGGGGATTCAGTGCCGGCCAGACTCTGCCAGACACTTGACACACTTCAACTGACTTCCCTCTTGAAATCTCTTGAACATAACCGACATCAACCGACACTCACCGACCCCAAGATTCTGGGACCCAAGATGCTAACCATACTTTGGGGCTGATTTTACATTTCCCAAAGTAAACTTTAGCACCAGTCCAAATGTGGTATATAAGGTCTGAGCCCAACCCTGGCGGCATAAACTGATGAATCTGATGAATGATTACTTTCTTTCTGAGAAAGCTTGAACCAAAACTGCCGCTTAGCACCGAATGGCGAAGCATAGAGATGACCAGTTTTGTGGCACCTTGCCAGGTTGATCTCAGGTGGCTATTTCCATTTTTCCTTCAAAGGCCATCGGATTTGGAAATTAGGGTGGTTCGGGTGACATGATTCACACGTTTCTTTCAAAGTTGATCGAAACTCGTCTTCTTTGTGGTAGATTATCTCAATATATCTCAATATATCTCAGTATTAATATCTCAATCAGACGTAAGTGAACCATGGTGAACCTGTAAAATCGTTGGAATCGTCATGCCAAGGGTCTTGCCAATCTCAACTTTTTGGTCGCAGGTGAAGGGTGAAGCACCGATGGTCTGAAAGCAGAGACAGCCAAGGCTAGCAAGGTGCTATTCGAAGAGATGGCGGCAATCGGACATCCAAAAATAGTCAAGGAATTTGTATTGGGTACTCAAGGTAAAAGCATCAATTTTTTCAGAAACGGCAGGAAGAGAAGGATAAGCCCGTTTTCTCACAGATTGCCTCCAAGCCACTTGTACAGTCGCAGTGGCAATGTCAAAACATCTGCCAGATGTTTGTATTTTTTTAGTATGTAGCTGCAAGTCGCAAAGATTTTATATGTTCAAAGACCGGATAGGACCGGTGTGGTTAAATGTGATTTCAAAACGACAGCTCATCTTGCGGCCCGCTCCCAAATGGCGAGCAGCAGGCTGCCAATTCAGTCGATGCAGCGCAGCCAGTCCATTTGGAAAGCCGCATTCGCTATCGTGGTCACCGTGACGTATCTCAGAAGGCCAGATTGAAACTGAAACCACAGGATGCCCCATCCGTTCACAACAGCTTGTAACAGGATGCAAACAGCTTATAACTTACAGCGGGTTGATTCAAAGACCAGTGGGGGAGACCAACCATTTGGCGAGATTTTGCTCTCCAGATGGTCTTGCAGAGGCTGACGCAGAGGCTTGTGCCTCATTGTGTTCACACAGTCCAGGAATTCTCTCCATTCCAAGCTGGAATTGATTTGGACCTGGACCCGGTGAAAGACTCTTGAAACCACCAGGAAAGATGTAGCGTCTCTAGACTACGGTTTGTCGCGGTTTAGTTGTAGACTAATGTAGACTAGATATGTTATGACCTGGCTCGTTGTTGAAGTGGCTCCCACAGGACAGACGTGGAAGATGGCTGCGGTGTCCCTTTGAGCAGTAGCTGTTGGACACCGTAGTGCAGTTTCACCGGCCACTTCCATTGAGGAACGAGAAATTCTCTTGGTGCGTTATCCCTTTGGTGCGTTCCTATTTGTGATTGGAAACTTCGGGGCCATTTTTTCCGAGATCTAGTATCCAGCAACATTTCCTGTGTTTCCATTCCTGAGAAAAGGGACAAGTGTTGACGGCTTAAGCAGACTTCAAAGTCCACGACTCAAAGTGGTTACGAAGTTTGCTGAAGTAACTACTGGCCATGCAGAGGTTTGGATTCCAGCGTTTTGCTTCATTTGGTAGCCGCTATTCACACTACTCACACTTCTAACAAACTGTTTGGGGTATGACAAGTTGCCACACCTCTGTGAATCACGGCCAGATTGTTCCAGTCCGGTTTTTGGTGCGCGCATCTTCTCGGCCGCATGGGAAAATTTCGAATATTTCGATACGACTTCTTCAAAGCTGACAAAGAATGAGAGCGCTGGTGGTGCGTTCAGGTTTCGATTCCACATTTCAAAGCCGATAAATGCCGATGCATGAAGGAGCAGCTAGGATATACAGTCGGATCAGCAGCGCTTTTGTAGGTTTAGTTCATTGTGTTTGATTCATTCCGAATATAACGAGCTGTGTTTGCTGCATGCTTGAAAAGTATGACACAAGAGCTGCACCAAGAATCTGTGCGGAGTTTGATTTTGACCTCCCACTGTCGGACCTTCGGTAAATTTACCAGGTTCCTTCCTTTATGAAGTCGAGTACTCTGATTATCGTATTCAATTCTATCTATGTTCAAGGAGGGGTCTCGGCCACAGAAGAGCTATAATAGTCAGGAATGGGACTTTTCATGTGAGCTTTGCATGGTCCTGACTTTGGCTGAGACCCCCCGCGTGGAAAATACATTTTAGGTTGAGTCATTTTTCCTCTGACGTTTCTGTTGCACCGATTTTGACGATGTGCACACCACTTCGGTTCACAGAACGACCAAGAGCTCGTCCCAATACAAAAAGCAGATGCCGGTGACAAAAAGGAGGGAGGACCATCAGTTTGGGCAAGAAATTCCTGCGAGGATATTGAGGCTGGCATTGTTTCTGAGGTTTGGATTGCCATTAATGTGTATATATATATATACACATCCATATATCTTGTATTATCTTGTTGAGCTTCCGAAGCCACAAATACGTCATACCATTCTCGGAGGGAACATTTGACGAGGTCTTTCCAATCTGAAGGCACCCAGGTCCAAGTCTCCAAGTCACTGAGGTCGCTGCAGCAAAAGCTGATGAAGATTTGCAGGCGTGGTTACCGTGGTTCAGTGCGGAATCACGAATTTACATGAATTTACGCAAAAGCTTGGGCGTGAACAAGCGCATTTTGAAATATCTTTGATACAGTAAAAAGCATTCTGATGTCACTGATGTGCTGGTAAAAAGTTGTTTGGTCGATATCGAGTTGCTTGTATAATTACGTCGTATAGTTCCATACTGGGCCATACTGGGCCATACTCACCATGACATCTCACTTGTGACTCGCTCCCCAGGACAATTGACATATTCATGCATATTCACTTCCCAACCCAGAAAGGATGGGAATTGTATTACAGGTCCTGAATCAACATGAATCAACCTTAGCTTGCCTTGCCACAATGAACCCATCTATCGCTTACCTTTCGTGTTGGTAGGCACCCTTTTTGTGGAGATTTGCCAACACAAACGCACCAACGCACCAACAACGCACCGGGCAGAACTGTCCTTTGATCGCCACCTGCTTGGCAGACGCAGGGCAGCCTGGACCAAATGCTGAACGTTTTGTTTTGCCTTAGTCAACAAGGAAGTGACAAGGATGAAAAAAGATGTTTTTGCCAAAAAGTTGACTTCATGGAATTCCAATTGATTTCCATCAATCCTATACTTCAAACATAAATCCGAATTTCAAAGTCTGTATGTTTCAAAAAGACAGAGCTGTCTATTCCGTTCATGCATTGATGGATGTTCTGGCCGCGGTAGAGATTAGCGGCATTGTCCATCCATTTTTTCCATCAGTTTGAGCCATCCCTTCCGTTCATTCTGGTTCCAGTGTCGAATATGTTCCGCTTCCAATGCTTCAACATGGTTTAGCTATAGTTAACCATTTCAGGCTGTGAACTGTTCATGAGTTTCTGAATTTGGGTGACATTGCGTTCAGACATTTCTTTGGATTTCAGGTGGCAATAGGTGCTACACCCTACTTGGAGGTTGAGCTTCTACTGGTGTGCCTCTCAGGTAGGCATGGCGGCACCTATCACGTTTGGAACTCGCGTGTGCCAGAGAGTCAGAATATCAGGGAACACTTTACAAGAAATGTGCGGACGTAACATGATGTAAGATAGTGTAGGATTGAATTTGGGAAGAACGTGACCCAGGGTAAGAATCAACTAAGCGATCTCCTGAATTCGGAAATGTGTTTAAATTTCATTTATTGAATGTGATGAAGTTATCATCATCCAGCTGTTGTTCTCTTCAACTTCATCAGTAGAGGTTGCTTCTCCGGTGTTTGCCCTTGGCCCAGCCAGCTTTAGCTGCCTGCGGCCCCCGTGCCTGTCACGAGTGTTCCAGAGGCCGGGAGATCAACTGAACCGGCCTTGGCTAGATAGCAAAGTCGCAAACGGACGTCAGTCTGTGTTTCAGCGGAGAACAAGTACAACCAACATGAAGAGTATCATGGTATCGTGCATAAACACCCACCATTGCTGAATGATCGATAAGCTCACAATGCTCTGTCTTGCAATCTGAGCCAAGGGAAAAGGTTCATTCCAAAATCGAAATCCATATTTCCATTGTGAGCTTTGTGATAGCAGATTATATAGTTGTTTCCCATGTTTTCCGTTTTCCTCTGTCAAAATGTTTCTCTTGAAAGACACCTTGAAACTCTTTGTACAGAAAATTGTGAAGGCATTTTGAATGTGTCATCTAATACTCCTTTCGCATGACGTGTCATTTTTTGGTCGTTTCTTTGTTTCTCTTTGTTTCTCTACAAGGTATCCCCCGTATCCCCCACCGTCAGGCGCAGCATGGATCCCACGATCCCAGTGATATGGCGACCGAAGGAGGCTGATCAGAGATCAACAGAGATCATCTCAAAGTACAAACGTCATCAAACGTCCGTAGCGTCCTGGGGAACGAAATCACATCCTGATGCACAACATGATATCAGGATCTAAACCGTAATTCTGGCAGGTCCTGTATATTTTGTCAAGAACCATTGCTATTTACGACAGGATTTCTTGGTGTATCTTCCTCTGCTTCGTGGTTCATAATTCTGAGCCTTCCAGTAGTTAGTTGTGAATTGTATTGGAGGGGATGACAGGAGACAGCCTACGTGAAACAGAGGAAAGAACTGAAAAGGAGGATTGAGCCTTTGAATGAAATTTGCACTCAAAGCTGTGTTTCCAACCTCACCTCAGCGTCAGAAACTAAGTTTACCTGCATGCAAATTTGTTGACGGCAACGGCATCAGCCTGTTGAAGGCTGTATATACAGCCATACAGCTGTATATATGATAAACAGCACACCAAAGTGTAGGAGCGTGTATCTTCCGCGTTTCTCTCCGAGGAAAAGGATAAGCGTCAATGTCGAGAACGTGAAGAAAAAGAGGGGCTAATCCGCCCCCGCCCACACCGCCCACCCCCCCCAGTCTCATAGTGGGACGGATCTGTGCACACCTCAGCTGTGCGGCTTCCAAGGTGAGATTTCATCGAGTTAGATTTGGCACAAGAATGTTCGCCAAACACCAAATTGTAAAATTGGAAAATGATGAAAAATGCATCAACTGAAAGACTTGTAGAGGATCTTGTAGAAGATCTTGGTGGCCTGCAATGCCTTGCACCTTGCACTCACAACCTGGCCACATCCTGAGGTGCCGATAAGAGAAAAGAAGGAGCGAACTGATCCAACCAATCCAACCGAGCACAAGACGGAGCAGACCGAGCCCGAGGAAACCGAGGAGACGGAGGAAAAGGTACAGCTCGATCTCTTGAAGTTACTCAAGCTGCATGGGGGCGGAACTGTGCCAAAATGTGCTAAGGTGATCTAAGGTGTGCTATGCCGTGTTCAGAGAAACTCAGGGACTCACTATAGGCTGATGGTAGTTCCGACTGTTTTTTCTTTCAACTCAAAGCAAGTACGTCAGTTTCAGGGAATTGACATGCCAAGGATTTACCACGGGAATGGGAAGTAAATTGATTTGTTTTTTCAGCTTTGGGAACGAGGGGCATTTCCAGACATAGCACTTTAGCATAGATAATTCAAATTCACACGTGGTATCTTGATGTATTTCTGCAGTTCCAAGGTGCATATCTTAAAAAATCAACATAGCAAGGAGCTCCACCGAAAATCTACATTTCAGTCTGGAGTAGTTTTGAATTATAAGGCTGCCACCTTAGATCAGAGGCTTATTCCCCTCTCCAGCCGCCCTTGCGCCACACTGAGACGCTTGATGTCAGATTTGCAGCGCCAAGCTCAGATGTTGTTCTTTCGGTTTTTTTCGATAATCAGTGAAACAGATAACAGGGGCAGAGCCCCCAAATCCAAGATGTGCCTTGTAACATCTTGGAACATCTTGGAACTTGTTTTTGTTTAACCCACGGCCCCAAGGACAGTCGAAGCCGTTGACAGTACAGCGGCACAGGCACTTCCGGAAAGGGAGGGCACTGAGGGCACCATGATTCCTAAGCCTGTCACAATTGGTGTCTCCCATGAAAGAAAACCTCGCTGAGGTATATGTTTGATAGATTTTTGAAGAAAAACTAACCATTTGTACTTGGAACATGGAAAGGCACCAGTCAAGACTCAATACAACTTCAAAGTGATATAGTTTCGATCAATCTATTCTGTAACAAACATCGCTTCGGATGGCCTTTTTGACAAACAATTGCTGCAAAGACACCACTGGTATTTGTCTTTGAGTTTCTTCATGGTAAGCAACATCGCTTGGGACGGCCATCTTCACAAGATGTTGGAAGGCATGACTCAGCACTTCAGTCGGTATATCTTTGACATTTTCTGTAGTATCAAACATCGCTCGAGATGCCCAGTGTCAGCAAATGTGAAAAGATAAATCTTTGGAATGAGTGATCCATTGTCGCATCCCTTTCTAGGTTTTGACAAAATGGTTCAACAGTTGCCACTTACCACAACGCTTTGGTGGTTGAGCAACTGATCCCAAGGCAGGAGTTGGATGACATGGCTAAATAGACTCAAGAAAACTTCGATGGGGATTGCCTTTGAGGTACCCTTTCGGTACACGACATGGATTGGGAAGACACTGCTAAAGCAAACTTCAATTGGTGACCTGGCTTTTTATTGTTGTTCCAGGTAAATAATATCCTGTGGGAGGGGCAAGCTTGGAAAAATATGGCAGCAAACGATGCCTATTTTTCCAAGCTTCTGCCAGGTTCGACCAAAGCTTTCTGAAGCTGCCATTCTGCGACTACCAGGCAAATTTCAAGATGAAATGCGCGGCTTTGGCACAGCTGTTTTGTTAAGATTTGTGAAAGAGATCAAGCTGAGAACAACGTTTTTGGACGCTCTTGTCGCTATGATAGTCACTATGGGTTAACGGAAGCTTGCTGATCTTCAAAAGAGTTGCCCAATTCTTGATGTCTGCACTGCTGAAAACATTGCACCAACATTGCACCGCAGCTGGTAGAACCTGGAGGTCTCAAGGGCTTGAAGGCAGATGGCGTTTGGGGCTCAGAAACTGGCAGACGCCACGGAAGTTGAAAGCTGAAAGCCTCAGAATTTCACAGAAATTACTTTTAAGTTACCTTGAAAATACTTTGAAATGACTTCAAGATTTTTAGGAAGACCTTTAATACCTCTAAGTGGTATAGCAGCTATGGATTCCAATCTCGGGTTTAGATCATATAGGTCATGGCTGTCAGCCGAAAGGGAGAAAACAGATGCGCCAAGAAGATTTCTGGTGAAAGGACAATGAAAGGCAGCTGGTTGGTACAATTTGATACATGTATTATCATGTATTCATTCTCTTGTTGTTCTATTGTCCTTGTTGCGGGACACAGGTTCCTTTGTTCCCATCAACTTGCATCAACTTGCTGGCAGCAATGCTCAAGGCAGCCGATGACCTCACTACGACCACTGCCAGTACATCTCAAGATGGGCAGTCGCTTGGAAATCAGCAACAACTGTTGGAAAGAAGCCCGTCATTATCACCATGAATCGTGGGCACTTTGAGATGATTTTGATGTTTCTTGGGGCTCGATCCCTTCCGCGAACTGCTAGAAGATCTAGAAGCAACAGTTCCTTCCTCCAATCTTCCCCCGAAACATACGTTCGGCCTGGAGTGCTTCTGAAAGGTTTGTTTGCTGATGTTTGCACGTTCAAAAGATGAAGAAATGCAATGAAATGCAATGATATGCAATGAAATGCATGCGCACGGCTTTTTTCAAGGTCATGAGGAGATGTTTCTTTATGATGGGGCAAGCGTCCCTGTACTCCAGATCCCATGCCACTAGCGATTCAGCCCACAGTGCAAGGTGTGACGTGTGAGAGCACCTTCGACGTTGCATGTAGCACGACCGCATCGGAATTGGTGAAAACCCATAGACACCTGAGAAATACTTTGAAGTCTTGATGGGATGGAAGGAAAATCCGGATTGGAGTTCAACATGTTTCTAACACATCTAACACATCTAACACGTGGTAATGGTGATATGGTGATGTGGTGTGTGTATTTTTAAGCCGATGTGATAGTCAGACAAGGCCCTGCAGCCAAGCCCTGCGCCAAGGTCATTTTTTCAGAGAAACGGCCTTGAATTCAGCAAGGCCAGATCCAGAACGATCAATTGAATGTGCAGATAGCCTTTCTGTTTTGCAATGGGTCTGACAATTTCTGTGCACCGTCAATGACAATGTCGAGTTCTCCTTGGTCGGCTAGTTGAATGAAACGACAGTGCTGAGGAGTTTGAAATTGATTCCATGAAAATCCTCTGAAGATTGTCTATGTCCAAAGATTAAAGATGGCATAAGATGGCTAGATATCACGCGATATCACCGTAATTTTGTTCCATTTGCAGCTGCCAAGGTGTCTTTTGCCGTTCCTCGCCGTTCCTCGCTGACGTGAATGGCGTAGCTCGTTGCGAATAGAATCGGATTCAATCCCAAGTCACAAGGGCTCCATTACCCTTGAGCATCACGTTGAACCTTCAAGCTACCTCAACTCCTCAACTGGTCCTTTTGCGTTTCATGGAGAAATAAGGAAAATTGCACATTCTTGAATTCTTGACAACAAAAACTAGAATTTCTGATTTGCTTCTCAGGTCATGGCTTGCGAATTTGGACCTCTTTGATGGGTCTCAACGGCTTAGAGACAGCAGGGGAAGTGGGTTTGAGGATGCAGACTCATGTAAAAAATGTTGTTTGGATGCAAGTGGGAACATCAAAATGGATTTTGTGTCCAGCACAAGTTTCCCATTGAGCACCCCAGACCAACTTGATGGAAAGCCCACCATTTCCATTCTGGTTTCACACTTCCCATTCCCTGCTTTTGCCCACGAGTGTGGCGTGACTTTTGGCCACGCTTGAGAGTTGGGTTTCGTGGATCAGAGACGCATGATTTTCCGAAGCTTGGCTTCCAAACATGGCCTCGCCCAACCACCTGCACTGGCCAGTTTCAATAGACGACCCAGCCAAAAAATCCGCCAAAATGCCTGGAATTTGAAAAGGAAAGAAACATAAAGAAGATCGTGTTCCCGGCATACTTCCCCAGTTCGGGGCGGCTGTGAGTGTCAGACAGTGCACAGACTTGATCTCAAGTAGATCATGTTTCACCAATACACTACGGTGCCTCTTCCACTTCAAACTCGACAAAGTGGAAGTGCATACCAGGTATACCAGAAAGTCTGTGTCTGGAAAGCTGGAAGTGGCGCCGACCACCCCATAATCGCAGAGGACAAGCAACAATTATTTCTTGAAATTCTGATGTCAAATGACGTCAAAGTACTCGCAGTTTTCAGCACATGTGTGACATGTGTGACATGCAAGTTCCATTTTTGTTGCTTGGATTCCTGCCTTGGACAACTCACGCGACGCAGCAAAAACGGCGACTCCGAAGTCAGCGCGGTCAGCGCGTTGCAGCACCTTGCGGCCGAAGCCACGAAGCCACGAAGCCTTCCACGCTGAGGGCGTCCCAACGTACCGGGAACGGCTTGTGGCATGGGCCTCCCAGGCGCTGAACAGATTCCGCTGCCAAGCTGTCAGAATCTGTTGGAATCTGTTGGAATTTGGCAGGAAAGCCAAGGCCAAGGTGATGGCGCCTTACAAGAAGCCATTTCTCAGGTGCGGCGTTGATCCTTTCTACAGAAACATCGCTTTGGGAACACTTCTCTGGAAATGATGAAGCAAATGTCCTGAGGCAATGAAAGTCAGTGCTGCTTCAGTCACGTCAGCACCCAATTCAGCCCACACAAACAAAGGAGCTAAAGGGTGGTGGACAAGTATTTTTAGATGTCACGTCTTGGTGTTGTGGCATCATTGAAGTTTGCCTTGCTGACAGGACAACTTCGACAGGCAGGGTCTTCATGTTTTTGTTTCAGCGAAATGATCCTTTGCTGTTTCGTTGTCGCCTCACACTTCCCCAAGTCGAATTCTGAGGCATTTCATGACATTTCATTCAGCCACTTTTTTCGAAACGATCAAAATCTAGGCACAAAAGAGTTTTTGCCAAACTTGGTATGTTTGTGAAGTTTTTGATGGCGCAAAAAAATAATCGTTCGGGTGGACTGGCAAAAGTGTGTTGGGAGATGTTGGGAGCCATAAGAGTGGAGAATAGTGCCCGGCGGAAATTGTTTTTAAAAAAAATGATCTAGGAGTGATTGCTATAGTGGTAGGTGTTTAAGCTTTTGCCTTGCAGTGCTTTAATGTGGGTTTATAAGTTCCTGCGTGCACAGCTGGCAATAGCTGGATGATGTGATGCTAATGTTGAATGCCTGAATGCCAGGTGAAGCCTGAAAGCAAACAGTCAGACAAAGAAGAAAACAAAGAATGTCAAGGCCAGGCCAAGGCCACGTTTCAGATAAGATTTTTCTCGGTTGAGTATGTGCCAGGTCGACGAGCTTCGTGGCTTCCGCAGGTCAGTTTTCGTGGATCCTGTGAATCCTGTGTTCACTTCTCTTCATCTCTTCGTGGTCCTGATTCGGTGCCGTGCCCGAAATTGGCGCAGGCGTTCGTCAGCAGCTTCAACGCCGAAGGTGAAGAGGTGCAGTCCGCAGACCAAATGTGTCCTTGCCACACAGGGCATCCCGTTGACATCAATTTCCAACTAAGGTTGAGGGCGTGGATGATGCAGGTACGGGTCTTTGAATTGCGGAATATTTGTACTTTGATCTGATTTCTGGCGTTGTGATTTTTTGCCGGCCTGTGCATCAGGTGAAGACATGCCTGGCCTTGAACCGCAGCGGATCCCAAAAAAAAAGCGACCTGACACTGGAGGAACAAGCAGCTATTCAGCTGAAGGAATGTTAGAACAAATAAAACAAAAAAATTGCACCCCCTCCGAGTGAGTAAAAGGCATTCAGAATGAAAAGAATTGCAAAAAACCTTCACGCCAAAATCTACAGTAAGTATTTTGTATACCAGTAGTACCGCACAAGGCGGTGGCGGAAGTTTCAACAATAGGAAACCTATAGGAAGGGTTGGTTGTTGTGACTCACGGATGGCAGAGCGAATCCACTGATGGACCGAAAGGTGGTTGGAGTTGTGTTTTCTGGAATGGTTGAAATGGTTGCAGTGGTCACCTCACCTCGAGTAGTGTGGTATAGTGTAGTGTAATCTAGCGTAAGGTAGTGTATTTGTAGTTGTAGTGTGCTGCAGTGTAGTTGTGGTAGTAGTTGTTGCTGTAGTTCCCCACATCTTTGTGTGGGGTTCTTGTTTTTGATTCTGTATCCCGCCGCCTCCTCCGCCTCCTCCTCCTCCGCCTCCTCCATCTCAACTTTGTCACACACCATCTTTCACACACACCATTGTCACACATGATCTTTCGCCACACCATTTTTCACACCATTTTGTCACACACCCTCTTTCACACACAACTTTGTCACACGCTCTCTTTCGCACACAACTTTGTCACACATATCTTTCACACGCAACTTTGTCACACACCATTTTTCACACACAACTTTATCACACATAAATTGTCACCCATCATATTCCAACTTTGTCACACACAACTTGTCACACACCATATTTCACATACAACTTTGTTATACACAACTTGTCACCCACCATGTTTCACATCCAACTTTGTCACACACAACTTTGTCACACACACAGACACACCATCATTTATACTTTACCTGGCAGGCGTGACACATGGCGACATCTTCCTTCCTTTCACGTCGTAGGCGTGGTACTTGGCGACATCTACTTTCCTTTTACGTGGTAGGCGTGGTACGTACGGCACTGGGCTGGCTCTGGTGGTGCGCTTGGAGTGGATTGGTCGCCGGTGACGCCAGGCACTTTGCGTGGCAGGCGTGGCACTTGGTAACATCTACCTTCGTTTTACGTGGCACGCGTGGTACTTGGTGACATCCACCTTCGTTTCGCGTGGCAGCCGTGGTACTTTAGGGCACTGGGCTGGCTCTGGTGGTGTACTTGGACTGGATTGGTCGCCGGTGACGCCGCGGCACTTTGCGTGGCAGGCATGGCACTTGGTGACATCTAGTGGCAGGCCTGGCACTTGGTGATATCCACCTTCGTTTCGCGTGGGTGCGGCAGTTAGATACTGGGCTGGCTCTGGTGGCGCGCTTGGATTGAACTGGTCGCCGGTGACGCCGCGGTACTTTGCGTGACAGGCGTGACACTTTTTGATATCCACCTTCGTTTTACGTGGCAGGCGTGGTACTTGATAACATCCACCTTCGTTTCGCGTGGCAGGCGTGGCACTTAGGGCACTGGGCTGGCTCTGGTGGCGCGCTTGGACTCCATTGATCGCCGGTGATGCCGCGGCACTTTGCGCGGCAGGCGCGGCACTTGGTGTTATCTATCTTCGTTTACATGAGATGTGGCACTTGGTGACATCCACCTTCGTTTCGTATGGTAGACATGGTACTTGGGGCGGGCATTGGGCTGGCTCTGGTGGCGCGCATGGATTGGATTGGTCGCCAGTAACGCTGCGGCACTTTGCGTGGCAGGCGTGGTATTTTGTGATATCCACCTTCGTTTTATGTGGCAGGCGTGGCACTTGGTAACATCCACCTTCGTTTTGCGTGATAGGTGTGGTACTAGGTGATATCATCCACCTTCGTTTTGCGTGACAGGCGTGGCATTTGGCGACATCGACCTTCATTTTGTCATACGCCATTTTTATTACATACAATTTTGCCATACACGATCTTTCACACACCATTTTTCACTTACCATTTTTTTCACACCATCTTTCACACAACACTTTGTCACGCACCATCTTTCACCACCCCATCCTTCACACACCACTTTGTCACGCACCATCTTTCACCACACCATCTTTCACGCACACTATTGTCACATATCATCTTTCGCCACACCATTTTTCACACTTCACTTTTCTACATCCTCTTTCACATACAACTTTGTCATACACTTTCTTTCACATATAACTTTCATACACACCATTTTTCACACACAATTTTTTTACATACTATCTTTCTTTTACATACACTACCTTTCTTTGTCACACACTATCTTTCACATACAAATCTGTCACGCACCATCTTTCACCATACCATCCTTCACAGACACCATTGTCACACATCATCTTTCGCCACACCATCTTTGTTTTACTTTTCGATCCTCCGGTACCTCCCTTGTGGGGTTATCCGGTGCTTTCATTGTTAGTAATTAGTTGCAATGTAACGTAATATATATTTGTATTTGTAGGTGTAGCAGTAGTGTGGTTGTTGTGGTTGTTATAGCTGTTGTTGTCGTTGTTGTAATTGTTGTGGTTATTTTCATTATTTGTTGTAATTACCAGTAGCACCCGGACGAGGCGGGGCGGAAGTTGCTTCAAGGATATATATAATATTTAACCCAGGACTCCCACGGCTCTTCCCTCCCCCCCCGGTGGCCTGTGGTGGTGGTATGTTGATATATAGATAGGTGTGTATCTATGTATGCATGCATCCATGCATGCAGTATGTATGTACGTTTGTATGTAGGTACGTAGGTATGTAGGTATGTACGTATGTAGGTGTGTAGGTACGTGTCTATGTATGTATGTTTGTTTGTTTGTTTGCATGTCTGGATGGGTCGGTGGGTGGGTGGGATGGGTGGCTGGGTGAATGGATGGGTGGGTGGGTGAGTGTGTGGGTGGGTGGATGGGTGGATGGGTGGATGGATGGATGGGTGGATGGGTGGATGCATTATGTATATATGTTTGTATGTTCCCGTGTCCCGTGTTCCCGAGAGCGTGAGCTTGGGGGACCATATCATTGGGGGGGGCCAGGGGTTCGGAGTCCGGTTCTTATCTATAGAATTTGCATGAGGTGTGCGCACGCCAAGCCCGTGCGTGCGTGTACTCTGCGAAACTGGTGTCTTGTTTTACATTTTATATTTCAAGCTCCACTTGAAACTTCATACTTAACAGTCTTCACACTACACACTTCACACCGCATTCCGCACCCTTCGCAGTCAACACACACTTCACGTCACACTGTCTATTAAGACTCCACACTTCACACTTCACAGTCCACACTTCACACTGCACTCTTTGCACTCCAAACTTCACAATCAACAGTCCAGACTTGACACATCACTGTCCACACCTCTCACGTCCTTCACACTCCACACTTCACACTTCACACTGCACTCTTCACGCCCCACACTGCACAATGCACTCTTCAAACCCACACTTCATATCAGCTGACCATCCCCGATCCGCTTTTCTTCTTCAATTTCTTCTTATATGTAATCTGAGCTTTCATTTATTTGCCGGTGCTACTGGAAAGGAACTTGCATGCGGGAAGTGCCAGCCAGGCCTGTGCGTGCGTGCTTTGTGCGAAGCTGTTGCCATTCTTCTTGGATAGTTTCATGTCATCTGAGCGCAGCTCAAACTTTTTTTCGTTTGACCCACTTTTAACTTATCTCGCCACTTCTGCACGTCAGCAAGGTTGAGCGTAAGTTATGTCGATTGGAGACTATATAATATTTAAAATATATTTTATGGTGCTAAGCGTTTGGCCCAAAGCTTATTACGCTGCAAAACTGATTGAACGTCATGGTACTTTACGAAGAAAAAAGGCAAGGAGTTTTTACTACCCGCAATGATTTTGTGGGCCCAAGCTGCATCTGCTTGCGATGCCCCCGACCAACAGGCACAGAGCCCATATGTGAAGTAACCGAAAAATACTCCTGCGCTCCTAGGTTGGGATGGTAAAACAATGATAAAACACAAATTAAAACACGGTTGTGCCTATTTATAGTACATTGAATTTTTGTAAATATTTCTATAATGGTATATAATAATGTTTTTATTTTTGGGGGATATTAAATTAAATGAATTAAAATAAAAAAAAAAAACAAGAATTTGAATATATCGTGGAAGACTCTATTGTTGCCGTCTAAATAATAGTTTTTGCTTGTTACTGTACATGTTTTAAAACCATAGATTGGAGTGGCAGTTTCTTGGACAAACCTAAGAAATGGAGTGAATTGGTGAACTTCCTTTTTTTATGGTTTATTAATACTATCCCTAGTAAAATTACGATTGAGAATCGTAGAATTACCAAAATTGAGAAAAATCTTCCTTATACCTAAAAAACTGTTAAGGAAAATGCTGGGTTTCGTGTCCCGGCTTTATTCCTAAAACATAGCCCATGCAACATTTATTTAGCCAGTACAACACCCACAGCTTCAAGAAACGCACTGTGAAGAATTGTGCCACAATCTGTGGTTGTCGTTGCCGTTAGGGCCCTTGAGCCTAACGTTCAGCATTTGTCAAAATAACAGCTGTTCGCAGTTATACGTACATAGCATTCATTGGATTTGGACTTAGGTTATTTCTACTTGTCATCTTGTGTTTATACTAGTGACTTCTTCCTATTGATAGCGGAGCCAAGCTCTAACTGTTGCCTAAGCCATGGATGGAAGTACTGCCCAGGGAAGTTCTCAGGAATCCAGCGTCCTGAAGAACAAGTACATCCCGAAGTTTGACAATATCACTACAAACTACAAAGAATGGCGAAAACGTATGATATTGTATGACCGACGAATGGACATGCAGAACCGATCGAAGGAGACTGGGCTGAATGTGCTTTCCACGCTCACTGGAGCGAGTTGGCGGCAATGTGAAGATCTAGACTTAGCAAACTTAGAGAAGGAGACCGGTTTGCAGACCATTTTGGAACGTCTAGACAAGCAATGGTAGTATGATGAGAAGATAGAGATGCCAGAAGCCTTTGAGAAGTATTTTTATAAAACAAGTCGGTAGCAAGGACAGACCATGCTGACTTACTGCACTGAAGCGGCTCAGGCGCTGAGGGATCTGACCAAGTACCAGATCGTTATCCCTGATGAGGTGGCGGGCTGGCTTCTGATGAGACGAGCTGGTCTCACCCGAGAACAGCGGCAGCTAGTGCAGACCACCGTGGGTGTGAAGACCAGGGTGGCTGACATGGAGAAGGCTCTCTATCTGACTTTGGGCCAGGATCATGTGATGGGCAGCTCTGGCCCGAGATACCAAGGTAGCCCAATGCGCCGATGGCGACAAGATCGGGTTCACTTTGCTGAGGACTCAGAATGGGGAGATGATCATGCCTATGCGGCTGATGATGCTGAATATGAGGACTGGGATTGGGACGCCGCTGATGAGGGCGCCGAGGATCAGTTTTATGCCGGAGACTTCGATGCTGAGGCGGCCTATTATGGCGAAGACGCTGCAGAGGAAACACTCTTTGACGTGGCAAAGTATGATTGGTTTATGCAACCTATGTGGACGCGAAGAAGAAAATCAACGCGATCCGCACTGCCAGAGGTTTCTATCCCGTCGTTACATTGATAGGTGGACAATTTCCTGTAGGTGCCAATCCAGTTGTTGCACAAGGACCGATTTCACCAAAGGGCACTTCGAAATCCTCCAAGGGGAAAAAGGGGAAAGGAAAACCCTCCAAATTCTCCAATCCACCGAAGGGGAAGGGGACTGCCAAGCAACGTGGTCAAGACTATTTCAAGAACATAGTTTGTTTGCGTTGCGGTGGCATTGGTCACTATGCAATTTCATGTCCACTCATGTCAGCGAGTATTCCCTTTCCAAGCAAGAAACGTCCTGCTGACGCTGATGATGGCATGGTGACGATGGCCATGCCCAAGTTGATCTCTGAGGACAAGGACTGGTTGACGAAAGACCCTGATGCATGCATCCAAGATGACGGTGCATCCACCTTCCCTGTTGGCTCAGTGTACCTCCTACGCTACATCAGCTGGCTTGAGCAGATTGGCTATCCAGTTGACACCATTCCCTTCAGGCTATGTGACAAGAACTTCAAGTTTGGTGGCGATGCCGAAGACCACAGTGGTTGGATGGGTCAGCTTCCAGTCAATTTGGGGGGTTCTGTCGGACGCATCCAATGTTTTGTGATTTTTGGATCTACACCCATGCTTCTTGGCAGACCAGTCTTGGAGCTTTTGGAAGTGGTCGTGGATTTTGGAGGTCGTCGCGTGAAGCTGATGGGCGGTAACTGGCAGGAGATCACGAAGGGCAAGCATGGCGCAATGCTCTTGCGCTTAGCCGAAAATGTCAAGCATGCAGCTCAGTTGCGGACCCCACTTTTGATTTGGTTTATGAAGAGGATGACCATAATGAGGTGGAGAATTTCTCTGCATATCTCAAAGACATGCAGGCCCACAAATGTGATGCAGAATTGCATGATTGGGTGAAGAACTATATTAACGTTTCTGCCTCCAAGGCAGTTTCTGATAACTTCCAGGTTTTTGACACCTCCCAGGTCTCTGACACCTTCCAGGTCCCTGATACCATCGACGCCGCTGCAAATGAGCAGGTTGTCATGGCTGAAGACTTTTATTTTTATGCCGTGAGCTCAACGAGCCTTTGATGTCGCGGATCCTCAATCTGGCGGAACAACAAGCCAAAGAAGTTCGACGTGAAGTCAATCGACTTTGTGGCTATGGCTCGCGATGGAGCACACCGGCAAAGACCAAGTTGATTTGGGAAGTTTATGCAGGAGCTGGACGAATCACTGAATGTGCACAGCAAGCTGGGGCACGAGTGGAGCGCTTTGGACTCCTGGATGGCTGGGACTTCTCAAAATCCAGTCATCGTCGAGCTCTGATTCAGAAAGCGGCCCAAGATGAGCCGGACGACATCTTCATGTCACCCAGGTGCACGTTGTGGTCACCCATGCAGAATATCAACATCAAGGATGAGCAGGATGAACGTGAATTGGATCACGACACCCATTTGAAGATGTCCCGTTTACTCTATCTTGGACAAGTTCGACGTGGCCAACATGCTCACATCGAGCACCCTGAGCGCAGCAAGGCATGGTCAACTTCAGCCTTCAAGACCTTGCCTGGTTATCATGCAGTTTTTGATCAGTGTGCCAATGGAGCAACAACCACAGATGACAATGGCTATGATGCATTCATCAGAAAATCCACTGCATTGCACACCACCAAGCATGCTATGGCAATCAGCCACTGGAAGGTCGCATTCCTGGCACCAGAATTTCCAGATGTCGTGTGGCTGAAGACTACTGCCTGACCTTGGCCAAGAACTTTGTCCAAGGCATGATGGCCAAGGAAACTTTGTATGATCACGTCTATGCAGCTGATGATGCTGATGCGCACCATGCTGGACTTTTGCGGCAGTTGGCTGCTGAACATGGCGATGGACCAGCACGAGTTGCGATCAAGCTGCCTCGCAATCTTGGTCACCCTCGCAAAGAGGTTCTTCTCAAGATTGTGGAGGAGAAGGGCGCCGGCGACAAGGTCAAGCGTGCGGTGCAATCATTGCAGTGTCAACAGTGTAGTCATTTTGGTGCCAAGAAGACGTTGTCCCCTGCACATCTGGAAACAGCCACTCGTTTTGGAGCGGCAGTGCAGGCTGACACGTTGTGGGTAGAGAATGGCAAGAAGGAAGTCCAGTATTCTGACGGGCTCACCAAGATTGGCGGCCGACAATTGCTGGCTGATCGTTTTAGGACACATATGATCAGACTGACTGTTGATGAGAGCTTTGTGGCAGCCAAGCGAAAGACCCAAGAAGAGCAAGAAGTCCGCTCACGCAGATTTGCCCAGTCGAAGCATCAACTGGCAACATTTGTTTTCTGGCGAGGATCACAAGTGGCGTACTATTGACTGAAGGTGCAGAATTTTGCTTCTGGCTCAGTATTTCTGGATCTGCGTGGTGTTGTTTTTGCATTGATTTTGATTTTCATGACACGGCGGTATTTCAACTGGTTTGGTCACTGAAGAGTTTGATTTGCAGCATGCTCATTTGAGCATAATGTCCAAACAAGAGCTTTGGGAACTTTGGAATCTTGCAACTGAAGAAGAAGCTAGAGCTAACCTCCTAGCTGAAACGTATCGTCAACGACTTGATGTGGCTTTCTTGGAGATTGAAGAGCACAAGAGAACCATCTCGCACTTGGAAAATGCAATTGATGAACTTCAAGCGATTGCTGAAGGCAAGACTGAGAGGCATGACGAGTACATTCAAGAACTTCAAGACATCTTGCATGAGAAAGAAGCGGTGATAGCAGGAAAGAACAGAATGATCCAAGAGAAGAATCGGCGACTTGATTCTTTTCGAATTCCCTTTCTCATCCACGTTGCTCCTCGTGGAAACTGCTGGCATCGAGACCCGAATTGCAATCATTTGCGCAACGCAGATCCAAGACCCATTCATGGCTGTAAGCTCTGTGGTACTGAGATCGAAATAATGAATCCAGGATGACCAATGCGAATTTCCATATCAAAGCAGCAATTCCAATTGAAAGCCCATATCAAGTGGTAAGGCGCTGTGGCGTGGCAGCTTTTCCTTTTCCACTGATGTGAAGATTGTGCCACAATCTGTGGTTATCGTTGCCGTTAGGGCCCTTGAGCCTAACGTTCAGCACTTGTCAAAACAACAGCTGTTCGCAGTTGCACGTACATAGCATTCATTGGATTTGGACTTAGGTTATTTCCACTTGTCATCTTGTGTTCGCACTAGTGACTTCTTCATACGCACAATACTACGCACACAAGAACAACCTTTTGTAGCGAAACAGATAGAAGGAATTAATCGCGCCCGGAACGACCCCAGCCGCAAGGGGGCACAAGCGTGGTATTTTTAAATGCCGGCTTCCGCCGTACCGCTTCCCTTCCCTACTGTTTTTTTTCCTCACCATCCTCACCACTGCCCACGATCACCAATTCCCATCGCAATTTCCCACCGTTACCTTCTCTGATTGTTACTTCCCTCCACCACTACTTGTTGTTGTCAGATCCTTTTTCATTATAATCAATTCACAGCTTCTTTCTTTTCTTGCCTCGTGAAACAACGTAAATGTCGTGTCATGACGGGCACAGCGACTCCGTGTATGGCTGGAAAAAATTCCCCCCAGCAGCAGCCAGGACCTGTGTACAAAAGGCATTTGCCAGTCAGCTGGCGCGGCAGCCCTCCTATCGCTATTTGCCGCTGGGGTCGCGGCAGCGCAGGCTCGCCTCTGGGCAAGGAGATTGACAACTGCGATGGGTTTTTGCAGCGAACCCTATCTCGGGGCGTCATGGAGGTGGTTTGCAATGCTTTGAGGACATCACTTTATGAGAGTTCGGGCGCCAAAGGATGCTCGTGGGCTGTCACTGAGGCTTGTTTCGGGTGCAAACTCTGAAGCGCAACCACTGATGCTGGTACCTCAGCACAGAACTCCTCTGCCAGAAGGGCAGCACATTCTTTGACATCGAAGCCTTCGCGGGCTAGACCGACGGCCAGCTCGCGCCGCTCTTCATCAGTGCGGCGCGGCGCGCGCCGTGAAAGAGGCTTTTGCCTCGGCCCGGGCTGCATCGGCAGGTGGGATGTACCCCGCACAGAGCTACTGAGGCCACAAACCCAGCAGCGGGTGCAAGCATCGGTCCGGAGCCACTCCGGAGGCACCTCGCCACATGGGTTGCCAGACAGGTGTGCTTCAATGTGGTCTTTCATGGTCCCGATATTTGCCCACCCCGCTGTACGGGCAATTGGGAACAGGGCAAAAAAACAGGGCGGCTGCAGTAGAAGGAGCGTCCACCACCACCGGGGCTGCCGCCCCTGAGGCAGCGCCGGCTGCTGGACGATAGAGGCTGCGCTGGCGACCCGGCTCCCCTCCCAAGGGAGTGCCAGCGACGGAGCCATGCCGGCTGCGAGGTGGAGGGCCCCCGACCCAAGGAAGCAGGAAGAGAAGGCCTTCCGCTGAGAGGTAGAAGAGCCGGGCAAGGGGCGCCCCGCACGCACGCAGCAGAAAGGGTAAACGTCCACGACGTTACAGGAAACACATCTTTGATCACAGTTACATTTGTGCCAGTAGCTTGTGTGAAAGATTGGGATGAAAAAAATTTGTGTGAGAAATGATGGTTGGCAAAAGAATGTGAGAGCTAGCAATCTACAGCACTGGCTAAGTGCCGTGGAGGACGGGCGTGTCAGGAGCTGGAGCCAAAGCAACCGCAGAAAAAATCACCCCGAACCAGAGGAAGCAGAGGGCAGCCCTCGGCGGGTCTGGGGTCGAGGAATCCAATCAGGAACATTTCCTCCTCCCAGAGGAAATTAAAATTAAAATTAATTTGAAATAATTACATTAAATTCACCATATTATGTATGGTTGGTTATCCATGTATAATCCCTTTTGGGTTGTTTTGTTTTTATGGGCTTGTTCTAGGTTTGGATCGATTTTTTTAAATATTTAATTATTAATTTAATTTAATTTTTTTAAGGATTATTTTTATTTTTGGTATGGTCTAATGCCTTGACCTGCCGATATTATAAAAGACGTTTATTTCCGGTTATAACATCATAATATATTGGTATATATTATATGTTGCCTTTTCCTTGTACGTTATATTATTCAGGAGGTATTTCAAATCAAAATTTATCCACCTATATTTCACAAAAATCATAAAAATAAATTAGATTTTATTTTGGTAAATTATGTTAACAATATCGTATAAAATAATAATAAAGATTTTATAAATAAAAAATTTATAGGAAGATATAATTATTATATTTTTATTAAAATATTTTTTTTATAATTTCGGTAGTTATTTCAATATAATATCTAATATATTATAATTATATTTGTAAAAATGGTTATAGTATAGTAGAGTTATAATTAGTGTAATTTGTTATAGTAATGTAATATAGTGTAGTTTAATTTAGTATATTAAAATATATTTATCACTATAATATCGTATAATATATATTATAATAATAGTTTTATTATATATAATTAGTAATAAACAAAATAAAATATAATTATATTTAAAATAAAAATATATTTAATAATATTATAAAATAATATTGCTATAATTATAATAATTATAATTATAGTAGTAATAATAATATTAATAATAATATAATATAATAAATATTATATAACTAAATTATTATTATTATTTTTTCCTATTTTTTTAATAATTTTAAATTATACCAGTGATGACCCCAAACAAATAAAGAAATTTTCAGTTATATTGTACATGCGAACCAAAGAACCCAGAATGGGAGACATGAATGGGAAACAAGCATGGGAAACAAGTATCCCTCACTAACTCTTTCTTTGACTAACTCCTTGTTTCCGACACTTGTCTCCCAATCTGGGTGCCTTGGGCCGCATAAGTTTACACTTGTTTCCCACACTTATCTCCCACTCTGAGTGCCTTGGGCCGCATGAATTTGTCTCCCACTTGTTTGTTTCCAAGTGGTGGTGGTGGAGGAATTGCCGATGGGGTTTTGGAGGAAGTCTCGAATGGAATCCATTGTAATTTGCAACTCTGGGATCGTTCCCTCACTCTAAGGAGGAATTACCGATGGAGTTTTGAAGGCAATCTCGTACGAAAAATGTTTTTAAAAGATAGCAGATGTACGAAAAAAAATCTTTCTTTTGTCTATAAAAAGCGAAACGGTTTCGTCTGTGGTCGGATCGATCATTCTCGGGTCACGCCCGGTCCGTTCCGAATTATAAATGGAGTTTTACCTGTGTTTCGTGTATTGCGGTCGACAGGATTCCATTGTGATTTATAATTGTAGAATCGTTCTCGTAATGTAAATGGGATTGCAAGTGGAAGTCTCGCACGAAATGGGTTTTGAGAGATAGCAGATAAACGAAAAACACCTTGGTTTTTCCATACACAGTCCGTCCCTAAACCTCGATAATTTACCTCTGCGGTGCGACCGTTGCGAGAGGGCATTGTAAATGGGGTTTCAAGTATGTTTAGTGTATTTACCGTCGACAGAATTCTATTGTGATTTGTAATTGTAGGATCGTTCCCGCAATCTACATGGGACTGCAAGTGGTGCTGGTTGATGAGTTGCCGATAGAATTCCATTGTGATTTGCAACTAAAGGATCGTTCCCGCAATGTAAATGGGATTGCAAGTGGTGCTGGTGGAGGAGTTGCCGATGGAGTTTTGAAGGAGGTCTCGCACGAAATGCGTTTTGAGAGATAGCAGACGTACGAAAGAAACATTGGTTTTTCCATATATAGTGAGGGAACGATCCTTCTGTTACAAATCACAATGGAATTCTACCGGCAACTCACCCACCAGCACCACTTGTAATCCCGTTTACATTACCGGAACGCGATCCCACAGTTACAAACCACAATGGAATTCCGACCACACACGAGACCGTGTCGCAACTGTCGCACAGCAGAGGTAGATCATCGAGGTTTCGGGAACAGACTGTGTATGGAAAAACAAAATGTTTCTTTCATACATCTGCTATCTCTCAAAAACGCTTTTCGTGCGAGACTTCCTTCAAAGCTCCATCGACAACTCCTCCACCAGCACCACCTGCAGTGAGGGATCGATTCTAGAGTTACAAATCACAATGGAATTCCATCGGCAACTCATCCACCAGCACCACTTGCAGTCCCATGTAGATTGCGGGAACGATCCTACAGTTACAAATCACAATGGAATTCTATCGACCGCAAATGCACCAAACATAGGTGAAACCCCATTTACAATACGGAACCGATCGGAACACAATCCGAAAATAATCCGACCACACACGAGACCCTCTCGCAACGGTCGCACCGCAGAGGTAGATCTTGCCGATGCAGTTTTGGGGGAAGTCTCGCACGAAATGCGTTTTTGAGAGATAGCAGATGCACGAAACCTATGTTGTTCCATACAAATTCTGTCCCCGAACCTCGATGGTCAACTTCTGCGGTGCGACAGTTGCGAGACGGTCTCGTGTGTAATCGGATCATTCTCGGATCATGTTCGGATTGGTTACACAATGTAAATGGGATTTCACCTGTGTTTCGTGCATTTACGGTCGACAGAATTCCTTTGTGATTTGCAACTGTAGGATCGTTCCCGCAATGTACATGGGATTGCAAGTGGTGCTGGTGGAGAAGATGCCGATGGCGTTTTGAAGGGAGTCTCGCACGAAATGTGTTTTTGAGATAGCAAACGCACGAAACCCAATGTTTTTCCATACGCAGTCCATCTTAGAACCTACCTTTGCGGTGCGATGATTGCGAGACGGTCTCGTGTGTGGTCGGATCATGGTCGGATCGGTCTCGGATCGGTTCCGCATTGTGAATGGGGTTTCATCTAGGTTTCGTACATTTGCGGTCGACAGAATTCAAACTGTGGGATCGTTCCCGCAATGTAAATGGGATTGGAAGTGGTGTTGGTGAGTTGCCGACAGAATTCCACTGTGATTTGTAACTGTAGGATCGTTCCCGCAATGTGAATGGGATTGCAAGTGGTGCTGGTGGATGAGTTGCCGATGGAATTCCATTGTGATTTGCAACTAAAGGATCGTTCCCGCAATGTAAATGGGATTGCAAGTGGTGCTGGTGGATGAGTTGCCGATAGAATTCCATTGTGATTTGTAACTGTGGGATCGTTCTCGCAATGTAAATGAGATTGCAAGTGGTGCTAGTGGATAAGTTACTGATGGAATTCCACTCTGGCAACTGTAGGATCGTTCCCGCAATGTAAATGGGACAACTCAGTCTTTGCAGATCGCATTGTAGTGGCTGCGTCAAGGTTGCTTCGTGCTGTGGCTGCATTCGTACGTTTTACTATTTATTGTGTTTTGCAGCTGGATCTCGTAAATCGTATTGGAGTGGCTGCATGAAGGCTGCGACAGTGATTTGTCAGCAAATTTTTTCCATTTTCGCGCCAGTAACTTTCCTTCTAAAAATGCTTTTAAAAAGTGCTTCAAAATCGTTTTTTTTCGCTCTGGTGTCGAGATCCGGTTTTGGAGCTTTAATTTCCGAAGCCGTTGCCCGTAGTTTTATTGTGTTTTGTAACTCAGTTTCTGCAGATCGCATCGTAATGGCTGCGTCAAGATTACTTCGTGCTGTGGCTACATTCGTAATACTATTGTTTTTTGCAGCTGGATCTCGGAAATCGTATTGGAGTGGCTGCATGAAGGCTGCGAAATGGATTTGTTAGCGCATTTTCTCCATTTTAGCACTAGTGTTTCACTAGTGTTTTTTTGTTGCACGTAGGTTCAAAGCAGTGTGAAGTGTGGGGCGTGAAGAGTGCAGTGTGAAGTATGAAGTATGAAGGAAGCAGTGGGAAGTAAGAAGTATGAACTGTGGAATGTGAAGTGTAAAGTGTGGAGTGTGAAGTTTAAGTTTGGAGTACGAAGAGCGCAGTGTGAAGTGTAAACCATGAAGTGTAAGGTTTGGAGTGTGAAGGAAGCAGTGAGAAGTGAGAAGTATGGAGTGTGAAATTTGGAGTGCGAAGAGTGCAGTGTGCAGTATGAGGTATGGAGTGTCGAGGGAAGGACACAATCGGGACAGGTTGTTTTTGAACCATAGGTCATTTATTTTTGGGAAACTTCCGCCGCCGGATTGCCCGGGTCTATGTTAATTTTACGAAAATTGCTTAATTTTTCGAAATTAATAACATCAAACCTAATATTACGCAAAATCATCTTTCCAAAACTAAAGATCTAATGCTCCAAAATACAACCCGTCTCCGGAAATCAGTACCTGGACCTCCTAACAGCTCTAATGAACATTTCTCTTATATTACGCCTTCTTTGCAAATCCTTTTCAAATGTCGTACGCCTGCCATTGCTTTTAAAAATGCTATAAAACCTTCACGTTTTGCTCACTTTTAACAAGGTATACAATCTCTTGCGCCTATCACGCAAAACGACATCCAAACGTCTAAAAAAGGCACACATATGTGTTGCTTTACACTTTTTAACTTCGAAATGTGCTTCGCGTCACAACGGCGTGCGCTTTTTCGACATCTCAACTTCTAAATGTGGCCCGATAATGTAGGGTTTTAACATTTTGACATCTAAATCTACTTCGCGCCACAACGGCGTCCACCTTTTCGACATCTCCACTTCTAAAAGCGCTCCGAAGCTGAGGTATTTTGTACATTTTTAACTTTGAAATGTGCTTCGCGCCACAACGGCGTGCACTTTTTCGACATCTCAACTTCAAAAAGTGCTCCGAACGTGACGTGTTTTTAATTTTTTTCACTCGCAAATATGCTTCGCGCCATAACGGCGTGCAACTTTTCATCTCTCATCTGGCCAGCTGGCTCTGCACCCGCCGCTTTAGCGAGCCTACTTTTTGACCCTCCGGAGCCACAAATCATTGGAAAAATACAGTGTTTCGTAACTTTCCTACCTTTTCGCGCTCCTGGATCCTCTTTTTTCTAAGACTTTCTTTTTCTTGATCTTCTTTCTTCTTCTCTTCTCTTCTCTGACCCTTATGTATTTTTATATTTTAATATACATTTATAAATATTTTTTTTAAGAAGCAGGCAAAGAAAAATTCGGCAACTCCCCTCATTTCAGGATGATGTGCCGTAATTTCAACCCTTTACAATTTGCAAAGCCTTTTCAAAATCGAACGTGACCTATGATGTGGCAGCATGATGTGGCAGCGACGCATCTTGCCACATGTCATCATGAGCCTGCAACTGCTCAGCGGTGTGCTGGGTTGTATTGGGCTAGGGTCTGGCTTGCACCCACAAATTCTGCAATCAATATCCAAGGGTCCGTCACAACTCTTCTGATCCTACCTGATTAAATCGTCAGGTTTTGCAGTGGTCTTTAACAGCAGGTCAACCTCGAACAACTGAAGCAAAACAATATTAGATTCATTCAGTATCATCAAGTCATTTGCATCCATTTGGGGCACCATTGGCCATGTCTTTGCGTATCGCAATCATCGCAAGTATTGCAATCCAAGACTCAGCAAAGGCATCGCCCAAGCACTCGAAGACGACTAAGACGACTCGGAGGTGGAGGTGGGAGCTGCAATTCATAGGTCTCCTGGCGCCCAGAGAAACCGTGAAGTTGCGACAACTTCAAGGAAGTACCAAATGTTAGGAACGGTCTGGAAGCTGGATGAAGGCACAATCTCAACTTTCTTGCTCTTTCTGCGGGCTTCCCTAGAAACATGAAATCATTTTGACCAAGTCAACTGGCCAGAGCAAATGACCCCACATCTAAGTTGGAATTACAAACAATTTTCTTCTAAGATCTGCAGCTTTTCTTCGCCCTGTTCCATCGCATGGTTCCCCCTGAGACTTCATCTGAACCGTACCTCCTCCAACAGTGGCACATCATCATCCAGTGTCAGGTTCATCTCAAGCTCTAAACCGTCATAACCTAAAGCTGTGGTTCAGCGCTGGAAGGATGTATGTGGCTTGGATATGACAGGTGACAGGTTTTGCAAGACTTTCTTCATATCCAAACTATGATAATCTTGGAAAGAAACAAGTTCCAAGGATGTGGTGCCAGCAGACCGATTCAGTGAGGGCAGTGAGGGCTGTGCCAAGCCACTTAATTCCACATGCAGCCCTTCAGATCGGAGTTTGAAGAGCTCTTGGTTGTCATGAAAATGATCAAATTGGCAGGACCTCAGAGTGAGACCCAAATCATCAAATCATGCGTTGCACGCTGAGGTGCATGAATCCTGAGCTTGTGTCGACCCAAAAAATCATCAACATGCAAATAGGCAAGCAATATAAGCAATACCAAAGCACTTCAAAATCAAGCTTGTCAAGCACTTTGTCAAGCAATCGTTTAGATCCCTGCCAACTTCAGCAAGTTGGCTTGGCCCAAGGATAGCAATTCACCACCTGTTTCCAATACGGAAGTTTGCAATGCTCCAAGTCACATGCCAATGAGCAACGCTCGCTTTGGTCGAAGTAAACGAACCTGAAACTCATCGTGCAACCCAACCTGTTTCCAAATGTACGGAAATGGACCGAATGGACTTCCCAGCTATTCAGCCATTCTTCACATCGATGGCTTCGAGGAGACTCTACAATGGACATGTCCCTGCAAGATCATTGCAGTCAGTATCGGCACTTGGTTTACAAATTGTTTCTTGGAACTTTGGTGAGCTTTGTCAACATGTCTCGTGAATCCAAATGACTTGACTGAAGTGCGCAGGAAGCTGTGAACCACCGGGACCGGTAGCTGAGCACCCCACCAATTCGAGCGCTTGCGGGAGTCCAAAATGTGAGTAGTGGGGACCTGCCCGCAGAGATCAACGCACCAATTCGGGGAGGGTTCTGGAACCCATGCTGTCCACTGACAGCACTGTCCACTTGTGACACCTGCACGGAATTTCCGCCTGATTTCAGCAAGGCATCCACCACTAGGACCTGAAAGGGACGAGCTGAGTGCGTCGAGCAAAAGGGAATGCAGTCGTAAAACAAAGTCAAAGTAAGTTAAAGTCTTGAGAGTTGACAGAACAATCCAGAAAATTCTCAAACAAAAGTCCTGCAAATTCATTCTCGCACGGCCACTTGCAGTGTCTGACCAATTGGGTTTAAGCTCAAACTCTGTGTAAAGCGAATCGAAGTCTGCTTCTGGACTCACCGGACTGTGCCTCCGCCTGAGTAGATTTCAATATTGCCATGGTATCGTCAGGAACTTTGCTGACATCCTGGCGCCAGGGCTGTGGGCCCAACTGCGGAAACTCCTGACCGTGTAGTGCAAACTGAAAGGAAGTGCTGTCATGTTTCAGGCAAGCTTGCGAATAACACGTGGTTTGATGATTAAGAGAGGCTTCCCATCTCAAAGTGAGATGGAGGACGGAAATCTCACCACCGCCACCCTGAAACTTGGTGTCGGCGTCAAGGCACGGACAAATAAATGAACTCGCCCTTGGCGCCAAAACGAAAACCCATGCAGACATAGGTTCCACCGTGTAGCACCGGCAAAGGTTGCACTTGCAATCCTGGAAACAAACTTTGGGACAACAGCTTGTGACACTATGGCTGGCTTCCCCGCAAGTTGGAAACATACCTAGGAATGATCAGTCGAAATGGTAGTAAATACCGTCAATACTTCAGCAAAATAACTGGTTGGTGGAGCCACCCGTTCTGAAAATGGGCAAGTCGAAAGGCTGCTGGAATTCGTGCCACACTGCAAAAACAAAAGTCAATCGTGATTATGATGCCAGGTACGTGGAAGGCAAATCGCATGAAAACAAAATAAAACAAAAACAGCAGTTTGCATTGGTGATATACTCATGTATAGCCATTATACCAACATTTGTGGCAACAAAGTGCCAAACCCATCATTTTCTTGCAGAATCCGCATCGTTAGGCCTGACAGTGGCTGAAACTTCTGAAAGTCTGCCACTCGATGGGGCGCCAGTCCAGTGGCGATCCTCAGACACCCGGACTGAAGTGCCAAAAATGATACATCTTCAAACAGCTTCAAATTGTATCATGTCATGGGATAAAACATGGCTCAAAACTGTGAATTGGATGAATCAACTTGAATCAACGTGACGATGGGGCAGCGTTGCAGGCTTCAAAACCAACTTCTAGAGCACTCAGTAGAAAGGTTGGCCCATTTCCATTAAACAAATGTGCAGACGGTAGGTGATTAGGCGTAAAAAGAAATCACTTTGGCAAGTTCTTTGATGCTTGGGGAATTTCCAACTTCCGAAAGCAAGCTTTCCCTTCGGCCGCGGTTTCAACACGTGCGCCGAAGGCTCCGAGAAGTGGAGGTCCTCCGTCGCAGAGAGGGCGAGCCAGAGCCCACCGGCAACATGTAGTGGAAGTGGCTCCAGACCTAGCGATGTGATGTGCTTGGAATTGGACGAGCCAAGTTTGCCCTTTGGAATATATATATATATATATTTATACACGTATATATACACTTATTGATTGGGTCAATATGATTATGATTTATGATTTCTCAATAGTTCCAAATGAATCAATAAGATTCATGTTAATATGCTTGTAGGAATTGCGGACATCAATATTTTGATCTAATATCTTGTTGATACGCGGTTCTGATTTATGATTGCATCATTCGACTATGTTCATGGTTGAGGCTTCACCGCATTACTTGCATATCGGAAAGCGGTTGTGAGTGAATCATACCCCTGAAAGAATTTAGCCATCATTTGATGCCTGGCATCAACTATCGCATGACAATGAAGCATTCTCAACTCTGCAGTGGCTTGGAATTGGAAAATTTCATGAGTCAGCATGTGCTAATTTTTTAATGGGACATTTACAAAGTGATTTTCCATTGGTATATTTGATTGCCAAAGGACAAATTCCTTGGATCATTACATCCAAATGTCCCAACAGTCCTACCCATTGCCACCTCTTTGACTGTGTCTCTGCTGGCAAAGATGGGAGTCTTCGCTTTCAAGACCCACTGGCTAGGAGGTTCACGGGCCAACTGTACCTGGCCAAGTCTTTTTTTTTTATCGCGATATAGCAAGGTAATGCCGTGATACTATGAGGGTCAAAAGGGACTACTCATGTTCCAAATATACACAACATATCCATTTATAAATACATATATACATATATACATACATACATACATACATGCATGCATCACATACATACATACATACATACATACATACATTACATACATTACATTACATTACATACATTACATACAGTACATACATTACATACATTACATACATTACATACATTACATACATTACATACACTACATACATTACATACATTACATACACTACATACACTACATACACTACATACACTACATACACTACATACACTACATACACTACATACATTACATGCATTACATGCATTACATGCATTACATACATTACATACATTACATACATTACATACATTACATACATTACATACATTACATGCATTACATGCATTACATGCATTACATGCATTACATACATTACATACA
>Ga0126342_10000247_pt1 | contig 49939 bp, 50 predicted proteins | sample Cyp1metagenome_FD_92528 | JGI IMG/M metagenome (GOLD analysis project Ga0126342, IMG submission 92528) | Coral microbial communities from Lord Howe Island, Old Settlement Bay, Australia - Cyphastrea 1 metagenome | ecosystem: Host-associated > Invertebrates > Cnidaria > Coral ...
GATCCTAAAATGGAGGTACTGTACCATATAAGGCCATATTTTCTGGGGATATTCCCTTACATAGGCCTTATATAGGCCTTATATATGGTAGGTACCTCCAATTTAGGTTCCTGAAATGGCCATGGAATAGTATTTGTTTGGGAAAATGATGGAACTTGATGGAACATGATGATTCATCATCAAGTTCTGGAGGTAGCCTATTTTCAGGCAAGCCCAAGTGCCAAATCATCTGACATTCAATGTGTTTAGCATCGATGCTTGCGAGGGATCACTATCGACTATCAACATATTATGATCACATGAAACTCACGGTCTGTATGGGTGATAGGTGTATATGTATCAATATGGACCTCTGGTATCGTGTCCACGGTCATTTTCGATGGCAAACCGTTGGATTACAAGGATGGGTACCCATGGGTCCAAACTGGTCCAAACCTCTGAATTTTCGTTGCCAAAGTTCAGCTCGTACACCGAAGGAGGTAATCAACTCATCTTGCCCAAAGCCCTGTGCCCGTGCGGCTGTCATGTGCTGCCTCCGGCGAGTGGGGATGATCTCCAACATCCACATCATCCACGGGGCTGGAGGGGTTTAAACTTACTTGGAACATCTGAAAATCACAGTAATCATGAAGTAATCATTAGTGCCAATGGATTCAATGGATCTAAGACATTTCATGACCCTTAGATACCCTTTGCATCGCTTACCCAACCCTCATCTGCGCTTCTTTTGGGTGCCACAGCTGGTGCGCCTGATGTTGTAGACGGTGGTCGCAACAGTGAGCAAGGCACCTTGCCGACAGGAGCGAAGTGAAGGGGAAGAGCATGTTTGATCGGAGGGTTACCGTCAAGATATCTTCAATTAAGATATCATCGAAAAGTGTCCTGAAAGAAATGTATCGAGGCTTCCTCACGATTGTTCCAACATGTTCAAACCGTCAGCCAAGTTTCAGAAACATCCAGATCCCCACATAAAGAGCAAGGTGGGAGGAGTGTCATGGAAGATGTAGGATGTTGCAGGTCCTGCAGTTGCTGACCACTGCAGTCAGAAGAATACCATAAGCCTTAAGCAGCTGTCTGTGTAGTTTTAGATTTACCCTGCCGTAATGTAACATGGCAAGCAACCGCCCCATTTCTGATGTATACATGTCTCCATCCATATATATATATATATATGGAGACATATTCTCCATATGTATATATATATATGTGTGTGACTCCGTATATATATATATAGATGTGTGTGTCTCTATATATATATATTATACATATATATATATATATATATTATTATATATATAATTATATATATACAGAATTATATATATATAATTATATATATATACCTTAATTGTCTACACAGAGTTCATTCTCCATAATTATTCTCCATCAGCAGCTTTGATTCCCAGCTGCTCCCCACAGTTCATCTCTCCTGTTTCTGGTGTTTGTGCGGACACGGCTGCCATGCACAGAGCTGCTACTATGGGGACGATGGACAGCATCGTGTATCAACGAGCCGCCGGGTCGGGTTTGAGCCACCAAGCTGTCAGCCACTGCACTGAACTACAACGGAGAGCTTTGGAGTCTTGGAGAAAGGTTGACGCTCCAAAAATAGAATAGTTAGAATACTGTAGATATATGTGCAATCTTCATCAATCTTCTGTATAGTCGGGACAGTAGGGTTTTTGGCTTTCCTGGGTCTCCTTATTTCTTCAATTTTCTTCATACAATGTTCGCACAGAACTGCCCTTTCATCGAAACAGAACGCGTGACCCACAGAGGTTGCAGGCAAGACACCAATTTCATGCGCAACTTCTTGAGACCTGTGAAGGTGTAGTACCTCCGTCAGGAAACTCTCAACAGTGTCCATTGGAGGTCTGTCATTTTGCTGCTTTACAAATAAAAACCAAGCTACGTCTCACACTCCCCGAAGGTGTAGACAGGATGCGCACGATATCCAAACCTTGGGGGCCGAGGCTTGCAGCTTCGCAACATCCACAACTCATTATTCGCTGCAAATGGAGTGGAAGTTTGAGATGTTCCAGCTGCAAATTTCACGCCTGCCACCAAAGTATGACTCTCCAATGGAAAAGGAAGCAGAGAAAAGTCAATCAGCGTACAGAAATCTAAGGAAAGTGAAAACTGTTTTGGCAGAACAGGTTGACTTCTGCTTGAAGATTGATGAAGAAGTGATTGATCAGAGCCGCTGCAAGCAATACTTGATGAAGCCCTTCTTGCTTTTGAGAACGCACACGTCCTGGCAAGCAGTCACGCTCAGAATGATAGTATCATCATGTTTTCTTGCTCCATACGTGATCTTGTGTGGCATGGATTATATATCATGGATTTGTCTGAAAGTACGGGTGTACCATTATTTTCCGTGTGAAATAACCATTTTTGTTGTTCGGACACACCCTGTTTCCTTGTCCTTTTTAGATTCATTCCACATCACTAAAACCATGTAAAGGACCTGCTCATCACAAAATCTCAAAGCATCCACTGCTATAGGTGTCCTTGCCATGCTTGAACACGGTGGCGTCCATGAACCCCCCAGGATTGAAAGCCACCTCGGCCCAATATCTTCAACGAGCCTTGGGATGTCGTCATGGGATTTCCATAGTCATGGGGGTACCCCCTACAAATGGATGGTTTATTTCATGGAAAATCCTATGAAAATGGATGATAACTAGGTGTACCCCCATGGATTGGAAACCTCCATATGTAATTTATACCTAGGAATTTCTGTAATTGAACTACCAATGGCTATTTTAGGCCACTGCGGCTTCACACCTGAGGCAACAACATTGACTCCCGAAGCCATGTGCTTCTTGAATCCTCACAGAAGGTGTGGCATTGTCTGCATCTTAGTCTATGTAAGAGGTGTGACATTCCAAACACTGTGTGTGTGTAGCTGAAACAGAAACAGGTACAGAATCAGGCACAGAATCAGGCGGTGCCAACTTGTGAATCAAATGCAACAACTTAGAATCGTAGACATTCGCATTTGGTATCATATGCGTCTTGTTCATTGTCAAGTATTAACAGAATTCTCAACATCTTACATATATGTTCTTTTGATATATCATTTGTATCACATATTAATTATATATATAATACTATTACTATTATCATCATTATTACTACGTACTATTGTTGTCAGTAATATGAATATTACTATTAAATATGTTTCATAATCATTCTTACTATTATTATCATATTATTTCTGGTGTGTTTACTATTATTATTATTATTAGTAGTAGTAGTAGTAGTAGTATTACGACTACCATTACTATCATTATGATTCCATTCTGATTAATTCTATGATTATGATGAAAATTGGTATAATAATGTTTTATTATGTGGTATAATGAAATATGGAGGTTTCCAATCCATGGGGGTACCCCCAAATATTTTAGTATATAGGATTTTCCATGAAATAAACCATCCATTTTGGGGCATCCCCATTCCAGGAAACAAACCTCCATATATGTGTGTGTATAATATGTATAATATCTATAGGTATATCAGTAATGTTAGATTACTGTAGTTAGTTTACATCAATTGAATCATATGTAATATGTATATGTATATATGATATATGTAATATATCACTATGTTACCCTCTGGTAAACTAACATAACTATGGAAAATCACAATTTTTAATGGGAAAACTCACTATAAATGGCCATGTTCAATAGCAAACTGTTAGTTTACCAATCAGGTTGTGCTATTCTGTACCAAACCTCCATGCGTCACAGCGCCTGGTGCGTCGCAGGCTTCGATCGCGCGATCCTCGGTGGATATTCCGGTACCAAACTCCGGAGCTATGCCGAAGTTTTTGAAAACCACAGTTTCCCCATGATCTGATGGCCATGACCATCGTGTATATATCCATAATATAATATATAACAGTTATAACAAAATTATGTGAGCTTAAGACGGGCTAAGTATGGTGAAAGTTCACGGTGAAATCCCTCATGTTTGGACGATTTTTGAGCCCAGCATCCTCTGCTTCATACGCTTCAGCCATCAGCTGAAAGCCTGGATTCTTGTGCCTGGGATCAGACATGAACGTGGCGACCAAAAGAAATTGGTGGTTTCATGCTGGTTTTTTAAGCCACCAAAATGGGCAGAAAGCCAGCAAAAATATGCAGAAATGATCACAAATGACTGAAAAGTGGATCTACTCCCTAAAATTGAAACATCCCGAAAGACATTGAAAGACTGCTTAAATGACCAACATCTGTGGGTTGGGTCTGAAACCAACCCTGGGACCCTGGGACCCTTTGCCTGAGAACTGGATCGCACAAGAAAAAGACCCGTTTGCAGGCCCGGATGAAGTCAGGGTTGAAGGTGCCATTGATCGTGAAGCCGGCACACAAACAGCCTGGCAATCGGAGTTTCTTTAAGTGGGGTATACCCGGTATACCCCCCAAAGAGCCATTTTAAGAGGAAAAATGAGGTTTGAATCCATTGGAATGAGGGATACCCTATTTTCAGACAAACCCATATCAACATCGTTTTGTAGGCACCCTTGGTGTCCAATGGGTAACAACTTCAGCCGAGAAACCATGAGGATGGAACCCTAAGAAACTCTTGCTGGGGCGAATATCGTCCAGCGCTCCGCGCAAGGCTGTGGCGGAGTAGAAGCCCTGTAGGGTGCAGTCCAGCGAACACATGACATGGCGGTTTCTTAAAGAAGGGGTACCCAAGGGGGGTGGAGACATGCATATTGTAGAAACACTGATTTTTTTTTCGCCTTTTTGGTCACCCGCTCTCTTCTTAAAATGGTGGTGTAAAATTAAAGCATCTTAGTATTGAAACCCATGGTTTTGGGGATTCCCCATTTTAAGAAACCTCCACATGGTGTCTGAAATCCAGGATATAGCGCCGCGATACCCTTAAATGGACATGTTTTCTGCGGATTTCTGCGGAAAATTAGATACTCTTTGCCGGTGAAAAAGATGAGGTGGTCCCTCGGTTTAGACAAGTCCAAATTTTCTTGAGAGTGATTATCGATGCATCAATTCCAATGAAGCTGAGACCTTCTTCACTGATAGAAAGGGGATATGATCCAAAATTACACAACGGTCCTCATCCGCTAGCCCGAGCATTCCCCTCTTGCCCTGCCCATTTTTTGCTTCATCTATGAAACCTGACACTTTATTTATTGAGACTAGCACAATAGACTTGACTTTGGGGAAGGTTGTCCAGCCTGTAGTTTGGATTTCTTGGAATCAGTGTATAACCAAACCATTCCAAATGTAAACAAACAACAGCTTGCCATGTTTGAAGTTCACAATTCTTTCCCAATCAGCAGGTCTTACTGCTCATGTGTAAGTTCTGGAAAGCTTACAGGAGCCAGAGAGGTCAGAAAGCAATCTGCATGACGGTGCTATATGTGAATGCATGGGAAACTTCGCTGCATTTAGCCTTTAGCTTTAGATTTTGGACCATTTGGCGGGAAGCGTACCAGGTCGTACAGCAAACACAAATTGATGTCAACCCAGAGACAGGATGCAACAACATCCAATCCCATTGGCCTTTGCTCTACTACTCACAAAGTCAAAGAGCCAAGGATGTCGGGCAATCTTCCCTGCGGACAAGGCGTAGAGCAGGGTGAGGAAAACAAGTACTGCGTTTTGTGTATACATACATACAATATGGTGCCCCGAGTTATAAGTTGGTTTATGAATCCCTTTAACTACAGATATATCATGATATATATATAATATTATATATATATATATATTATATATATTATATATATATTATATATATATATCCACTATGGTGAGACCATCGGCTCCTGATCGGGTCACCAAGAACGTTAAGAACGACGCCAAGATCGCCGCCAGAATGGCCTGCTGACGCTTGGGGCCATGGGTTCCCATGTTTGTTGTTTCTCTCTGACTTTCGGGATGTGCTCATTACCTAAGAAGTGTAATAGTTGTTGGGATTACCTATTACCTAACGGATAAGTACCTAACGGATATTTGTATCCCAATAATGTACTACTACCTAACGGATAAATCTACAGTATATGAATCAGTTGTTTCCTACCAATGAAGATATCAGTGAGAACTGCATGGGAGCCGTCCCTGTCACAGTAGTTGCAAGGTGCCAAATTACCAAATGCAAGACATCGATAAATTCACTTGGATAAAAGTGAAACTCACAGGATGATTCTCATGCTCCTTTCTCTCATCATGTCTTTTGCTCAATTTGGATCTGCGCAGGCAAGAGGCATAAGTTTTGTAGGAGGACACTGCCATGAAGAGGACCAAAAGACAGAATCCCTTAGCCAGGGCAATGCTGATGGGGTCCCTCGTCCATCGGGTCCACAACATACAGGTGAGTCATGGTGCACAGTCCAAGTATCAGGTCGCAGCTTCTTGGGAAACTGCAACAGAGCAACACCGGCACCTTGGAAAAAGTTGGAAAACTGCCAGCGGCTCTTCGAGCCCTTCGATCCCTTCGATCCCTTCGATCCCTTCGATCCCTTCGATTCTCCTTGTCACTTCAATAGACAAGTCACAGGTAAACTGTTGATGTCGTTCTTAGCATCCAAATATGCTGGGGTTCTGGAAGTCTGGACATATCTTTCTGCAACTTTTCTACCATCCAAACATGGAAAGCTTACCATACTAAGTCACTGGCTATGCGTTTCCTCTAACTATTTACCATCCAAATGGTGGAAGCTTCCTCTGGTTTCCCAGCCGGTTTCCTCAGGTGCCACTTCAATATCAATAGTTATACCATCCAAATATGGAAAACTTATCATACATTACCAATTGTATGAAGTCTTCCATATGTGGTGTGAATTGATAACATATGATAGACATTGATAGACCTCAAGATATATGATACAAAAGACATTACCATCTTCATTACCATACTTCCAACAGAGTTTCCTTAGGTCTGAGGACAACACATAAGGTGGTCACGACACCTTTGAAGCCCAACGGAGCGCCCGCCACGGCCAAGGATCCAAAGAGCAATCCTGCCGAGATGGGGGATAGAGAAATGATAGAGACAGATATGGGTATGGGTCAGTACCTATAGATACATTTTTAGTGGGATGAACATCCATTTACCAGCTATTTTGGGGTTCACTAGGTACCAGGGTTTTGACCCATCCCCATATAGGATAGATATCAGGTGTTTTAAGCTGTCTTATGGGGAATATGACGAATATAGATGGTGTTGTATGGTGCTTGGTCCCCAAATTTCACCGATTTGGATCTGAAGTTATCGACACCTCAGAAGTTCGACTTTCCATGACAAAAACATGACAAAAACATCCGACAATCGCCTGGCGGAATGACCCAAGCGGGTACAATCAGCAAATGTGCCAACAAGCCATCGTAGAATGCATTCGCCTGAGCGTGGCGCGGAATGCAATTCCAAGGACTGGTCAGGTGATGTCAGGTGTACCTCAACACCAAGACGAAAACGCTGGGTCTTTCGATTTCAAAGGGACACCATCCTAGATTTGCAGATCCCAGATTTGTGTAGACACCTACGCATGTCAGGGTAGGTTTGCATTCTGGATGTTCTGTGGCATGCTTGTTTATCATCACCCCCATGTTTGTTGGTAAGGCTGCCAGTGTGCGTTCACACTCCCGCTTTCGCTGGTTGTTATAATTCTGGACATGGTCATAGTCATAGTCAGTCACTGTCATGGCTGTAGTCGTAATTATACCAACAGTTACAATCATACGGATATGGATTCAATCAACCCCCAACAACACGGGCTTATTAAGAGTCTATTAATCACCCAACAACCACGCTTTGAAGGGTTTATTAACCATGGTCGGCTGAATACTCATGATATCATAAATCATAATCAATTATAATGAGTAATTTGTGATAAGTAGTTTGATCATACCTATTATATAATCAACTAGAAATGATCGTTAAAGATCATCATTAACTTCCCACTTTGCATTCGATGATCCCCATTCGGTCACTGCCCAGAAACTGAGCTTTGCTTTCCCATTGCGGTGCAGCGCCCGGCGCAGGCAAAACGCAAAAACACTGGAGCCCAGTGGCGTGAAATGCGGCAATAGAAGGCGGGCTTGTACATGTAGGTATTTACATAAAGCATGCAATGAAAAACATCGGTAATTCAGCGCAGCTATGGGAAATGGCTAGTTGAAAAATGCATTATCTATCTTCAAGGGTGATTTTCCATTGTTTTTTCAAATTACCATAGAGTATTTATGAGGTATGTCAAAATTAAAGACCCTGGGGACAGCAGATTTGGTCAATTGTCAGTATGAACCAATTCAAATATTACCAAATTTCGACCCCGCGCATATTCTACCAACCATGATTGTGGATAGTCTCAGTTGTCAGAATCTTAATTTTGTTGCGGGCATATTCCCATATATTCCCTCTCAGGATATGGCTTGGCGATTCCTTGGGGTATCCCCCATTGGATTTTTATATCGGTTGGGGGACGGTGGTACAGCTGTTGGGCTGTTGGGGGTAACTCGTATAAAACGATCACCCTGAATGACTCATAAACCTTGATTGATTGATCAGAAACCAGTTGGGAGGTGTAGCCACAAATGCGATCATCTGACACTGAAGTGGCACTGCTTGAAAAATACTTTCCTTATCTTTCCTTTGTATTGATATAGGAGTTGGATGCTATGTTTTTGGATGTAGAAAACATTCGAAAACAGTAGATGCCAACAAAAGTGCTAGAGAAATGCAGCATTATATGGTTCTTTGTGCCTCGGTTTTCCAGATTGATTCCTCCATCGGCAACTGGACGTGCACCACAAAGAGAAATTCTAACGTCCGAAACTGTCACGGAACTTTTCGATAGTCCATTGAAAAAGATGGGAAAAAAAACCACCGAGAGTAATTATATAAGCCTCTAGTCTCCAGTATATATCTAACCTCTGACCTCTGGTATCTGACTGAACACATCCTTTATTGGTACTGCGGAAGATTGACAGAGCTACCCCAAGCCCCACCTCCGCCGATCTCAAAGGTCTTTGCTTCGGCCAGCGGAGCCTGCTCCTCGGTTAGCCATCTCGATCGGGGTATCGAATCATGGGGGATGCAATGGGATACCAACAACATGATATTTGGGCTTCGTCTGGGGGGATTCCGGGGATCCCCAAAAATTGTTATTTTGATCGGAAAATCATGATGAGGCATGGCAGGCATGGGTTTTTTTTTGGCTACCGAATTTGAAGACAGACCCAGATCTAGTCTGCGAATCTCGTGTCAACCGACAACCATCTCCCATGCATCACGGCCACCGGCTTTCACCTTATTGAAACGATCTGTTTTGTACGTAAACGATCTGTTTTCAACTCTCGTGCATCCAATGCCAAATGGTCATATTTCACAAACCTAAATTGCAAGCCACTTTGGAATCCGTTTCCCCCCATTACAACAGCACTGACTTTGAGGTGGTCCTTACATCATGGAAGTTTTAGGGTATCAAATGGTACCAGCATCCATCGCGCTCCGCCAAGAAACATGGACTGCATTCGGAGTGATGGACTTCACCAAATTGAGACTTTGTGGCCTCCACTTGGTAGCATTTTTGCTGACGCCCGTTGTTCAATGGGCTGCCAAAATTGCCTTGAAACTCCGTGGGTCATAGGCTTTTTGTGTCTTAAAGTTTCTTGACTTTTGCCCCCTGTATGTCTATGCCCATATCATATAATATCACCCATGTATGCATTATAAGATACATATATCATTATATCATCATATATATATATTGTATTATATTATCGAACACTGAATTAGCCGTCAAACAACAAGGGTTTGAGGCCCAGCTCCGCTCAATAGTTCCCTGAGTTTTTCTGGTGTGATCCGATTCCAGTGATATCCCATTGATCCTTTTTGAATTGAACTTTCTTGGGACCCATTGACTACACCGCCTCGGTCTCTTCTTCCCAGTGATCTCAAAGCATCCCAAGCGCAACCTTGCAGGATCAGTATGGATCAGTGGATCAGGGTTCAGATCAGAATCGTGTGTCAGTTCTTTCAACTGGAATGTGTTCCCATTCCATGGGAGTCCAAACATAAAGGGTATATGAATCCTTTACCTTCCAAGAACTGGGCCATTTATCTCAGACCATGGCACATCCAGAAAAATCATTCTGTTGCCTTCTATTCTATATCCCATATTATCCCATTGTACCCCAATAATATCCCATGATACCCCACATCCAGGTCCCATAGTTTGGTGGCTTAAATCCAGCCCCATTCCACACCATGGTTGCCATCCGAGACGCTCTGCATGTTCGTCCTCCGGCGGAAGAGGACCTGCAAGTTACCAACATGCGTTTATATCCGTATGTGTATGTATATCAGTAGATCATGTATATATATATATATATATTATACCATGTATATATGCATACATATATATATATATACTTAGGTATATACCACATATATGTATATATATACATACTTATATACAATATCTATGTATATATATATATATAGATAGAGATATACTAGTTACTGATATACAGTCTGTATATATATACCCACATGTAGAGATGCTGATATATCATGTGCGTATGTATATATATACATGTATGTATTATTACGTGTTTGCCATTGATTCATATGTTTCTATGCCTTCACCTATCACTTTACATCTAGTCCGATAGATCATCTATATATGTTGCCATGGGCTTCCAGGACTCCGCCTGCAGCTGGAAGAGCATCACCTGAGCATCCGATAAATTCAAGGAAATTCAACGATCCAAAAAAAAACAAAAATATTGTCTGTGATATGCCTAAATATATATATATATATAAATAATATCATCTTATATCATGTTTGCATCATTTTGCAACGCTACTCTCCCTCTCTCTCTCACAGCCCCGTCTCGGATCCCACGGGGCCCCAGGCTAAAGTTGCTCCGTCGCTTTTTAGTGCCTTGGAGTCACCCATGTGTCATGGTCAAAGCTTGGGATACCATGGGAATGTAATGGGGATATTCATGGATATTCCACAATGGATACAGCCATACTTATAGTCATATTAAGAGATGGTCGCCAGCTCCTTCAACATGATGGGAAAAGCAAGGTAGCATGGCATACCATGGGAAATGGAGCCACATCCAAGGATTCAAAGGCTTTGGTGTTTCATTCTGTAGTATTCTGTAGTCCGCATAAACCTGGGTATCCCAATCCTGACAATCTGAGGCAGGCGCTTTCATCGATGCCCTGGTCGTTGCTTTTTTTCATGGAAGTGGGAAAGCGATAAAGCAAGCAATATCATTTCGGACAGGATCTCTCTGACAGAATGAACATTGTCAAAAATGGGATGAGTTTTAACATGTTTAACCAGTTTTTCTTGGGGTTTATCCAAGCACATCTGTGGAGTGCGGTAAGCAGATGCGCTCCATTTTCAGCATACATCCCACCTGCGGTCGATGGGAACTCCAACCTTCCCCTGGCGGTTGGAGTGGACCCATGTGGACACCGCCCCGTGGGACATGTTTCTCTACTGTGGATGGACAAGCCATCCTGCACCAGTTGGTAACTCTTGGGGTTCTTATGAAACACTGTAAATGCTGGGATAATGGGATGAACATTGAACGTCATTGAATGAGATTGAGACTGAGATGCTCAAAATTGTGATGGGAGATGATGGGAGTCTAGTCTAGAGGATGCTGGCACATCAACTTTCACGGAAAATGCCCCAAGTGTTCCATCCTATCTGTGACTCTGTTGCGCCTGCGTATCACATGCAACTTGGTTGGGTTCTTGAGAAAATACCAAGTGAAACACTGAGGATCGTTAAGTAAAGCACATACATCACCGCACAGCACGTAGACAGCCGGCTTCCCGAACCACTGTCTCTTTTTTATATCAAAAACTATTCGGGCCACGCCAACATTGTCGGAGAATCGAAACTGCCCTGCAAAGTTCCCATCTGCAAATACAATTAGGATTGGAAATCAAAAATAGGCCGACACTTACAATACCCGTTCGACCCAAAACATATATATGTAGAGAATATGTAATATGTATGGAAAAGGGTCACATGATCGTACAAGAAGTGAAGGTCAGCGCTTAAAGAAATGCAGATGTCCCTTTGGATTCACAGCACAGCCATTGCCGAGCGATGAAAACTCTTGGGCATTGCATGCAAACTTTCAACATCCGTCCTGAAAACGCCTAATCTATATACCTACGTTATGTGTATGTATGTATGTATGTATGTAATGTAATGTATCGTATTGTATTGTATTGTATTGTAATTGTATTGTATTGTATTATATTGTATGTATTGTATACATATGGACTTCCATATTTATGTATATATGTACATATGGATGTGTGTGCGTGGGTCATGTATACATATATATATATTGCTTGAATATAAATATATAGATGTGTAATATACGTACTCATGGTATCTTAATATGTATCTATATACATACGTTTGGATCGTATACATATGTATACATATATATATATATGTATATAATTGTATATATATATACTTATGCAAAACATATGCCTATATACATACATTTACATCGGTTGTATCTATATGTGGTTTGCATTAATATGTTGTATGCATATATTATACATATAATTATGGACAAATGCGCTATCTATCTATATATATATATACACATACATACATGCGTACATGTTTTTTCATGGGATATTTCTGCTGTATCTATGTATGTGTGAAATTCAACCATGGCCTACATATAAGTACAACTATATTTATATATGTGGGTTCTACGTAAATATGTACACAAATAGTTCTGGATGATATGTTAATATGGGAAAAATATGTAGTCAGATTGCACAGTGTTTACATGCACACATATCTATACGTATATGTAATATAATTATATAACTACTGTGTAAATATATATATATATATGTATGTGCGTGTATGAATGCATTGATCTTAGTTTATCTATGCATGGGTCATGTGAATGTATATACTGTATATATATAAATGGGATGTAATACGTATATCTGGGTTATATGCATACCAGTAGGTGAAATATTTCTGTATGGGGCTCTATGGGTTATGTATATTATATATACATACACACACATCGGGGTTTTAGATATGTATAATATATATATATATATACGCACATAAATGTTGTAAAAGAATATGGGATTTGTATATTTGGTGCGTGTGTACATTGTACGTGTGTACAGTGTACATATACACATATATACACACATGTATCTAACCATATACAGGCTGCATTTGTGTGCATGACTGGGAGTTTCGCAGTTTCGCAATGCTCAATGCAATGGTCGAAATACTTACTTCTGAAATGAACATTCAAAAGGTTCACTGCACTCACATGCGCCAAACGCATCATATGTGCGAGCAGTTCACACGTTGCTGGCAAAGCCAATTTGCTCTACACTGGTCAAAAAGATGAAAATTCTTGTCGGAATCGTGCAAACTCCCTTCTCACTCCAATTCAGAACATTTGAGGACCGATGATATTATATATGTATATTATATTATATATGTATGATATATATATATATATATATATGATGTATATACTATAATATATATATATATATTATATGATATATATTGATATATAATATATACAATGTTTGGGGGTTGTTTTGCATCAATCCAGCTGCTACAAGATCAGTCCAGCTACAGAATCTCCAGCTGCGCATTGGGATATCCAGCATCTGCCTAGTGCACTGCAGGCTGAGTAGGACAACTTCGATCATTTTGAAAAACCAGCATTTATCCTCTGGTTATTTAACATAGCCGTGGAAAATCCCTTATAAATGGAGGTTTTAATGGGAAAATCATCTATAAATGGAAAGAAAAACATCGAAAAACTGTAAAGTTTGCAAGGTATTTTAGGCCCTGCCACAGTCTCCATTTTAAGCTCGAGCTTCAAATCTCAACGGCAACGTGCCTTGTTGTCATCAAACAGCTTGCGGAGCGCATCAACGTAGACCTGGAGAGCATAGATGAGCATAGCATGCCCCGCAGGAAGCAATATGCATGGGATGGCATTTCCGGGCATCAAATGCTCTGGGCATTTCCGGGCCCGTTCATGCCGGAGCAAGTGTAGCTGCACACGCCGGGTAACTGCTTCTTGGGATGGAGATGGATGGAGTGTTAATGTTTAGTCCATACGACTACAAGTAGATCTAGTAGGGTGGGGAGGCGCGTGTTTGAGCAGGGTGTTTGATAGGTGCGGAAACCTCTGGATCCAAGAGCTCTTACCATTCTTCGATCACGATGAAAAAGATGAAACATCAACATCTGTTCAAACTGGAGTGAACTAGTGACATCATGCATACGGCACACGGATATAAATTGATGATTATTGATGATGATTGTGCTGTTGTGCAGCCCTCACAAGCCCACGGTCACCTAGCCTGATGCCACTGATCCACGTCTTCATGGGTCGGCGATGGGATGTGTGGCATGTCAATGCCTGGACCCACCTGAAAATCATCACCAGGTTGCCGGAAACAAGCACTACACGGCACATGTGGAAACAAACCACTGTGACCAGCTTGAGCTAAGTAAAAAGAAAAAACAAGTCCTGCTATGCTTGGAAACCTCTGATGTGTTCAACTGAAATCAACGGACAGCGATTCCGTGAGACTTTTTATCTCTTTTTCTATTATACTTCAACTGGTAATTTCTTTTTCATGATGTTTGATCAGCCAATGCCATGCTATTTGGGTTGGTTTTTTCAAATCGGGTACACCAAAATCCAACCAGGTTTGATCATGGTCGCCTGAGGGAACCCATAGGGGGCCCATCAAAATGCCGAGATGCATAGGTCAGAATTTGCGACTGCGGTCGCGGCAAAAACGGCACCAAAGGCCAGCCGAAGAAGGCTAAGGCAGGGACATTTTGAGCAGCCTCGCCAGGAATCGGCTGGATGATTGGATGTGTAAAACGAAAAAACGGAATCATACGGAATCCCAAGTCGGATTCCAAACCATACTATAGCCATATTCTAAGCCACTTACTGCAGGATTCTATACTCATATGGTAGACAATGGTAGATCCCCGAGTTTCATACGGATTCCTGTGCCTCCAGGGAGCTGATGTTATGGCTGGGGATGGTTGAGAAATCCTGCACCAGTTGGTAGGTGGTAAACATCCCATTATTTATAGGGTAAAAACCATCCTTTTGGTGGTGCAGGATTTCGCAACCATCCACAGTATGTTACGTTTTGATACCTGATGATACCTGATAACACATGTAATCTTGACATATCTTGACTATGCATGTTATGCATCGTGTGATAAACCTCAGCAATTATTTGGATCCATTGCCATATGAGTGCTGGCCAGGTGCGACTCTCATCCTGAAGGACTGCAGCCCAGTGAAGGTGTGGTACCTCAGAGGTCAACTTAGCCCAGCTTTCTGGTAGGGTTGGAAGCGCAATCAGCAACGTGATCCCACCTACCACCCTTGATTTTGCTGATCAGATGCGTCTCACACTCGCCAAAAGTGTAGACCGGATGCGCTCGGTATCCAAACCTCTTGCGACAGATTACTCCTTCACAACTATGCAAACGAAAACAAAGACATGGCTCATTTCACCGGTTCACCTATGAACTTCTTCCGGACAAGCGCTTGCAACGAAAAAACGCAACATCAGCTTCTGGCTGGTGGTTCCCACGCTGGGATCATCCTCCCAGGTAAAGGTGGACCGCTAGCCATTGCGGGTGGTTTATGGTCGCTGCGGGTCCAACATGGCCCAGTCACTGCAGGCAGTACTTGATGAAGCCCTTCTTGCTGGAGAGCACACACACATCCTGTAGAAAAAGAGGGGGCCTGGAGGCCTGGGAGGCCCGGGAAGCCCGGGAGGCCTGGAAGGGGAGAAAGGTTCAAAACGTTGCTCCAACGCTTAAGAGCCCTTCATGGAACCACGACGCAGTAATAGCGGAGTCTACAGATTCTGCTGAGAACCTCTCCTTCCCAAACTCATAGGCCACTGCGTCCATGAAGCCACCAGGAATAAAGGCAACCTTGGTGTCAGATCGGCATCGGCAGCAGTAACATGTGTGGAGAGGCTTCTAAAACGACATCAAGCACTTCACATGGTCAGCAAAGAAAAGTGTGCCGTACCGGTTTATTCATACTATGAATGAAACATAAATGGGTATGGGCCATAGGTCAGTAATATGCACATCGTCCAGATGTTAATTGTTTCAGCTGCCCTATACCTTTTCCTCTCGAAGCCAGGTCACATTAGTGCCTTCTTGCATGTGATGTTTGAAGCCTTGCAGATGTATGAAAGGTCTCAGGCTGATACAAGGCGAACATCATGAACATGTCCAGGTTCCAAACGCTACATTCAGCAAGCAAAATATTCTGGTCATCAGTATTGTCGAATATACCCCGATTCGTACCCCAATTGGTTCAAGATTGGGTGTATCGTCATGGCTGTTGACATCACACTATTGTGTGACGATGTGTGATGTGTATAGCAGTATAGCAGGATACCATTCTGTGTGTGAATATGTATATATATATATATGTACATAGATACATATATAATCATATATAATATTATATAATCATATATTTTGTATATATGTGTACATAGATAGATACAAGAAAAGAGAAAAAATACACTACATCTTACATTGTGATGCTCGACCTTCCGGATCGCAGGCTTCGATCGTGCGATCCTGGGCCACATGAGGTTGCTGGGGGCGCCATCTGCCAAAAGCAGTCGAATCCATGGAGCATGGAAAAAACACATCTTTAAGGGAACAGATCAACAGAAAAGACTCTACAAGTCTTGCAGATTTTCCAGCCAGTCAGGTTTGATTAGTGGATCCAAACTCATGCGGAAACCAGAAAGAACTTGAGAAGGGGTGGGCGAAAGGTAGAAGGGGTAACAACAGGAATGGAAGATAATGGAAGAAGGAAGTCAATGCCACATGGCTCTGCGGCATGAAGAATTTCAAAGTGACATGGTTTATTTGGTGTTGTTTGGATCAGGGCGCTGCCTCGGTTGTGAAATGTGGAAAATTGTGGAAAATAGTAGAATATTTGGGCACGAGTCGTACGTCAAAATCTTGTCAGGGTTGCAATAGTTTTGGGCATTGTAAAATGAGGTTGGGTTGCATGATGGTGTCATTATATGGTTGCATGATGGTGTCATTATATGGTTGCATGATGTGTCATTATATGATTGTCAGGGTGACAGCCACGTGATGATCTTTTTTGGTATGTAGAATGGGTATATTATTTACATCAACTACAATGTGCTGGGAAGTATGTTCCGATGGCGATGATGCTGAGGATGATGGTGAGGATTAAAGAGGGCGAGAACGATGACCATGACTCGATGATGATGAGGAGGATGAGGAGGAGGATGAGGAGGAGGATGAGGAGGAGGATGAGGAGGATGAGGAGGATGAACATGTGGATGAGGATGAGGAGGAAGAGGAGGATGAAGAGGGCGGTGATGATACCGGTAATCAGGGTCAATGGAACTTTCGGTCCAAATTTCAACATAATTACTCTGTTTGATGCGCACAGGCGGCCAAGATCAGTTGCAGCACTGAACTTTGAGCCACTATTTGCAGCTTTTTGCCGCTGTAGACTGGCTGTAGACCCCGGAGATGAAACCACACATGTTTCATGGGAACTGGGAGCTACCGCGGCTGGACGTGCAGAATCTGGCAAACCTATAGCTTAGCAGCTTGCGCGGAGACGCTTGAAACTGCCTAAAGAACTATTTCCAAGAAACAAGCTCTGGGGTATAGGCACAATCTCCCAAGGTAGTGGCAGCAAAGCTGCGAATGAACGTGAAATTGGCAACTAATCTAATCACGTTTCATAGGCTCTCTACCCCGAACCTAGCGCACTGTCTAGCGCCGAGCTAGCGCAAAAACCTCGGAAACATCCTAAATTTCTGCCAGCTCGTCTAAAGTCACAGTTTGGGAGTAGAATAGTGGACCTGAAAATCCTTTCCGAGCTACATGTTTTGAGCGTTTCGTCTTAGCAGCTCTTGTTCTTGCTAGAGTAGTTCCAATTTTTGGGTCTCAAACTAACGCCGCTGGGGCGAGACGCGCAAAGTGCAGAGCCTGTGCTAGAGTTGACTGCCAACGGCACAATTCACTTCAAAAACAAACCTAAAGGCCAACAGAAATCCATCTTTGTGGTATTTCACCGCCAAGGCTTGAGTACTCAAGCGCTCTTAGAATGAAGAGCCGGGCACCCCCTCACACTCTTTGCCGTCGAGCAAACGCGGCGCGTGGTAAGTCATAGTAAGATATAGTAAGCTATCCGGGCTATCCGCTAAGTGAAGATTTCTTTCTGAATCCCAAAACATGACTACGAGTCGACTACGAGTCACAATGGACCGCCCTAGTGCTAACGCACATTAACTCGGGTAGCTGACGCTACCTTTCGTGACAAGTTCAAGCTTATGACAACTAAAATCACCACAAAATGCGCCCGAATCATGTTGGGATGCAAGTCATTGGTGGCAGGAGGGTTTGAGGGCCTTATTAAGAGTATTGACTCATATGCCGTGCTGCTTGAGTCTCATTTGGAAGCAACTTGTTGTGAATCCAAGCGTCATCTGCTTCGTAAGCCTCGCTCATGAGCTGAAATCCAGGATTCTTGTGCCTCTCACGTCAGAGGAGCATTATCAACTTCTCAAATTTTGGAACCTGGTGCATCATGATGTTCCCCACATATTCAGTCATATTCAAAATGGCCAATCCATGCCACTCCCCATTCTGAGACACACATCCACACACCATCTTTCAGTCAGTTCTACCGCCTCAGTGCAGGGTCGCACAAAAAGGAAACCTTTGTGCAGGCGCGAATGAAGTCTGGATTGTAGGTGCAGTTGATGGTGAAGCCAGCGCAAAGGCAGCCTGGAAGAATTCTGCGGATCATGGTTTTCTTGGAGCATGTGATCTATGGCAGCTATGGATGACCAAGCCGGAATAATCCGGAATATATGTCCATTCAGAGATATAGAAGAAGGTATACCAAGCTGGCACTCGCACATAGAAGCGCCAAAAACATCAACAGTCATCACATGTCATCACTACATTTCGAATCTTTACAATCTTTACAAGGCTCCAGCTGAGATTCAGTGCCTTCAGTCGTCACTCAAGTCACAGGATGTCACAGGATGTCACAGGTCTTCAGTCTTCGCCAAGCGGCCATGAGGATGGAAACCTAAGAAGCTCTTGTTTGGACGAATATCGTCCAAGGCCCCACGGAGCGCAGTGTTTGAGTAATAATCCTGGCGCAGAAATTGGGGGATGATTCTGATGTTAGCGGTGTCAATCCCCAAAGATTGACAAAACGAGTAGGAGTTAGTTGGATTCATTTTGCCCAATTGCGATGGGTCAAAACCCAAGTATTGTAGCAATAAGTTCATCCCCACGGTCGTCTTGACCCATCCCCAAATTATGAAAGCAATGATAAGACATAAAACCAACAGACCCTACAAGTGATGTGTTCCAAGTCGTTTTTCTCTGACCCCGGTGGAAAAATCATGCGTTCGACACGGCCTTGGCCCACGTGCTCACAAAGTTGAACAGCCATGGATATCTAGGGATCTTGCCTCGCAGACTCTGGCAAATAGATGGAGCTTCTAAGAATCTATAAAAGTCTTTGGGTACCCAAATAAGTCGAGGAATTCCAGTAGAAATTCAGAGTTTGGGGGATCTGAAGTCTGTCACACTGCCAGAATCAATATGGGTGACGATAAGATAATGCAACAATTTTGTTTACGTGAGTAGCTTACTAGCAGATCAAATTCGAGGCAGTTGGGATTTTGGGAGGCTTTCTCCATGTTTGGTTCAAAGAATCTGCAGATGGGGCAGTTTGAGGGGAGATCCAACCGATCCGACCACGGGACCGCGGGCCTTGTCGGGAGACCAGCCACGTCAAAAACGATGCCACCACTGCTGCCACAGCGGCCTGCGAGAAGGCATCCTCCAGGAATAGTTCGATGTTGAATTCCCATTACCCTCTGGTAGTTTAACATAGCTATTGAAAATGGACCTTTTATACATAGTGATTTTCCGTGGCTATGTTAGTTTACCAGAGGGTAAAACCTATAGTTATAAGCGATTTCATGCGATTTCCAATTACAGTAAGACCTCCATTTATAAGGGACTTTCCCATGAAATCCCCTATATTTCGATAATTTTCCCTGCTATAACCTCCATTTACAGGGAATTTCCATGGATTTCCCATATAGCCCATATAGCCATATAGTTTTTTGCGATTTGCCCGGATTTTACCCTCGTTTCTCAAACTCCAACGAACATTTCAGGAGAAGCCAGAGGGTGGTAAGGTAAAAACATGTCAACAGAGTGAAATACTTCACAAGCGAACGAGTCAAATAGGCAGCAAAGTGATCTTTCTTGGGCAGGAAGTGTGATATTTCCATATATGGCGTACCGTACGTACCCTTCAATGAACAAGAGCCCTGACAAAGATCCATCTCTGGATCCACTCCCTGGCCATGCCTTGGTTTTTTTGCTCGCTGCTGCCACCAGAAGTGCTATCGCACAGAAAGCCTTGGCTGCACTCGGTTTAATGTGTCACTCATTCCTGAAACTAAGGACATGCTCCTTTGCTCAACATGTCAAAACAAACCGTCATGGGGTCCAGCATGACAGGTCCAAGTTGTGCTTGAAGCCCCAGAGCCCACAAGTCACGAAAGCCTGGTCACACGTGTTGAAGATCAATCGACTTCGCTACTTGGCCAAACCCAGCAAAGTAAATCCAAATGTCGTCATACATACATAAGTTACATAAGTGTGTATAAATATACATATTAACATTATATGTACGTGCATATATATATATATATGTGTATATATATATGTACATATATGTGAATATAGATATATGCGTGTATGAATATATGTATGCATTTTATATATAGTATATACATTAAAATTTATAATATAAAAATGTGTTTATGGTATCTAATATATCTATGTGTTAAGGTATATCTATGTACTAATATCTATATGTCAATGTACAAGGTAAATCAGTGTATACATACCAGTATATCAATCTCAATCAATATTGAGATAATGTATGTATGTATGCATGTATGCATGCCTGCCTGCCTGCCTGAGTGCCTGTCTGTCTCTCTGCATGTATCTATTATCTATCTATTTATCTATCTATATATCATATCTATCCATCTATCCATCTATGTATCCATGTATCTATGTATTATGTACCTATGTATCTATGTATCTATGTATGTTAATGTCTTTACAGTATACATATCAATAAGTTATCAATGTATATTTATGGTATAATTACGGTCTTGAAGTGCATGAATGTGCATTGTGGTATCTTAATGTATATTGACATGTATTAATGTATAACCATGGATATTAATGTATATCAATGATTTTAGTATGTATCAGTGTATTTTAGTGTGTGTGTGTGTACGTTGATGTACATCTATATATATATATTAACGTATGTTCATGGGTTTTTAATGGATATCTGAATGCATATAGTAAGGCATACTTCGATGAATCTGCTGATATGTGTATATTATATATATATATCATATATATATATATATATATATCGTATATATACATATTTCCCCACACCAAACTCTCCAAGCAACTGGTCGCATTTTCTTTGGACCCGACACCAGGCCAGCACCAACACCTTTGCCACCAGCACGCTTGCAGTTTCGACCAACTTTTGTGGTTCCAAGATGTTCCAGGTCAACTCTGTGGTTCTGCTTGGATTTGCGGTGAATCAGTGATTGTCTTTCCCGTGCCAGCCGCTTTTCCACCGTGCCGCCAGAAAAAAACTGAGATTTTCACTGGCTCTGCAAATGGGCACCCCCTTACACACAAAATGCAATTCAATGGAAACACCGTAGGAAAATCATGATAGATGATGATCAACCATGGGATCTTAGATTTTTCCCCCCAAGTCTTCGGGTACCAAAGCAGCTGCCGCCGAGATACCCATGGTGGCCAGGATGCCTTTGAGTCCCAGCGGTGCTCCAGCCAGCACCAGGGATCCAAAGAGAGCTCCTGCAGCTGGGGTCTCGGCTGGATGATCTCATTATGTGTGTGTGTGTGATAGTTATTGTTATGATTATCAATCATTAGAACTGTTGTGTGCGTATTAAAAGTTATAAGTTATAACTGTTACTATTATTCTAAATCATTAATGATGTGGTTATATGATGTTATATGTTATATATTAATAAACATTAACAAACACTAATATTTCTATCCCATGACATCCCGCTGAGTCATGTGATCACCCATGGTGTCCGTCCTGGTGGAATCACCCAGGCGGGCACGATGATCAAGTGGGCCAGCAGGCCACGAAGGAAAGATTTGGCCTCAGCGCCGTCAGATGCCAAATGCCACGCCAGCGGTATGTGTGTCGATGGATAGAAACCGCCAGGTCGATGCTTTGGAATTACCAGAAATCACCTACAGCTGTTAATGGTTTTTAACATGTTTTGACGATGCCAAGGTATTGTCTTGCTGTTAAGCGGCGTGCCCAAAAGTTTCAGTGTTTTTTTTGGGGTACTTTTGCTGGCTGATGGAGATTACATAGCTAGTAGTACTCGTAGTTAATAAACCACTAACATAAGCCCATCCAGCCACTAACGATGGGATAAAGAAGCTAAGTCCCTATCAAACCTTGTAACACAAGCCCATCTGTCCATGTGCGATGGAACTAGGGGATAGAAATTTGACCCAAATTACACATCACTAAACCAGCTAGTCTATGGGAGCGTACGGTAATTGTACCCCAAAATAACCACTAACCCCACCGGTAAAATAAGATCATCATCCCCCATAATCCCCCATATAGCTATGATGTCTGACATCCATTGGCTATAATATTATGCCCCCATATACTACCCCATTATGTGGTATTGGTATGAGTCAAAACCCTGGTACCCTGCTGTTCAAGACAAAATAGTGTGTGATTCGCTGAATCTTCATCCCCACATTTTTTTTCACATCATCGGTAATTTGACACATACCCATATCCCATCCAAATCCTCTATATAATCAAACACAATACTATACTCCCATGATATACACACATGTCACATACCTATCTTACCGTAGCACATTGTTCTAGCGATATTCTGCTGATATCTTATAAAAATCATTCTACCGATATTCTGAGCGTAAGAAGTCAAAATATGTTTTTTCTATACTATAAATATACCTGGAAGCTCCTGTGGCCTTTTTTTTTAGTCCTTTCTGACATGTACCTTTTTTTTAGTCCTTTATGAGAAAAAACGTATCAGGTAAACAAAAACGGTACAAGGCTCACATGCCCCCAACGCCCTGCCAGAGACAGCTGTTTTTCTTTGCTCAATTCCTGCTGGAATGCATCGTCCTGCATATGTGCCTGGATCAGCATTGATTGGGATTTTGGACCTTTAAGTTGCTATGTCAACTCTTGGTCAACTGACCCTTTTGCCACTTTTGAAGATGAAAAGTGCTTTCAAACCAATAAAATGGCTGATACATGTTAAGACTTGTTCTTTTCACTGTAGTTCAAATATGATATTGATGTGACTCAAGCCTTTTCAAATTCAAAGTACAAACGGATCAAGTAGCGCTCTATGCATCTTTTGGTAGTTTGCATAGCTGAAACATGTCGACACAAACGTGCAACCTTCCCAACAAAATCCTCGTCAGCCTCTGTTGTTGACGAGGCCGGACTTAACTTGATGGGACTTGACACTGACAGGTCAACTGCAAAATGACAAAACGTGTGTAAGCTAGGCTCCATGTGAAATCGAGCCAAGCCCTTCAGGTGACACAACATGGCCAACCTCCGGTAAGATGTACAAAAGAGCCGGCAGTTGGAAGCCATGACATTTGAAACCTCTTTTAGCCACAAGCCTTCACGATGCAAGGAATGGAAGAACTGAATCCCACCCTCACATCCATGCAGGGCATTCCAGAAAAACTCTTTTTGCCCATCTGCCGGTGGAGAGTTGATAAGATTTGCACTGGCCCTGGTGATATCACTTTCGAAAACCACCCCATTCAAGATCAAATGTCTAAGCCAGCGGAGTAGAATCATTTGGTCACTCCCCTTGAAACGGGCGAAGGGAAATTTGCTGTGATCAGGGAAATGCAAGATTTGTCTCGTAAAGGCTTTGATATGATTTCTCACACTACCACGCCACTCAAATTGGACCCAAAAACTGAAGTCGTAAAATGCCCTTGCTAGGACTTCATCAACTGATGAACTCAATCCAGGAACCTTCCATAGACCAAAGTCAACTGCAAACAAGATAATCAACGAGGCAGCAAAATGACCACCGATGGTCTGCTTGAAAGCATGGAAAGGGTCACGGCGCCAGAACAGGGTCAAATTGTCGCTGTAGCCTGGGACCTGCAACAAAGGTGATGGGGAGGCAGCTGGCCAAGGGTCTACCAACCCAATAGTAGACAACCATGCTGGCGTAGGTGTTGTGTCTTCAAACGGAAACTCATCGAACCCTGCAAGGCATTCCCAACAACAACCCTTGTTCTTGGCCATGTTCATAAATGAACGTTTGAAGTTCCCGCACTTGATCAACGCAGGTTGGTCTCCCTTGACCCCAATGCAAATGGGATAGTATTTCACACCATGGATTGAGATCCCATCAGTCATCAGAGCTTTACACTCCTTGGCAATCAGGTCGAGCATGCCCCAGTAGGTACCCACATTGGACCCCATGTACATCTTCTTTGGCATGGCCGTCAATAGAAATCTACTGAGGTAGGTGTTGCCCATGTTGTTGTGAGACTGTGCTTGGGTCATGCGATCATGCATATCTCGTACTTTGTGGAGGGACGAAAATCTCAAAGAAGTTTCCCTTCCAAAGACCGGCTGCATTGATACTACAAGGACAGCAGACTTGCGAAGCCCCGTCCCTTCATCCAGGTGAAGAAAGAAAGGAACACATGTTGATAGGCGATCCCCTCCACCATGTAGATCAAAAACAGCATGATCAGGTGCATAGGATTGAAAATTTTTCCAGAATGTGCTAAGCAACAGTTCTGCATTCGATCCCTTCCGTTGGAATCCCCCAAGCAACAAAGCAGGTTGACGACTCATGAGATAAGGAAACCAGGTCTGCAAACTCAAGTAGTGGAGCGTTTGGGTTTCAACTTGGGCAATTGTAGCTGAAATTGGTAGGCACAACCCTTCGTCTCTGAAAAGTCGATGAAGATCCCTTTCAGCATTGTTGAGGTTGTCAGTCTTGGCAGCCCGCATCAAACTTTGTCGGCTGCGCAATCCAAGGTGCTGCCCAACTTCCTTGTATGCGCTCTCGGCAAAGCCCTTCAAGCGGCTTGCTGGCACCTTGGCAAATCAGAGGGCTGGCAGTGAAGTGGAATGAGCGGGGTTGCCTTGGCATCCAAACTATGTATGTTAGGTAACTTCCTGCATATTATTTTAATGACCTTTCCTGACATTGCTTCATCACCCCTATGATTTGCTATATTTCTGATAGGGGCATTCCAAGAGCAAATTTCCATAAATTTCCCATATTCCTGGAGGATTTGAGTTGCTGACCCCATCTGACATTGAGAACGCAAGGTTTCTCAACAGAGCACTTTGGTCATTCTCACCTGGCAGCAGATGTCACTAATTGATATTCATAAAACATATATCAGTTCCACTTGAGGCAGCTTTGAAAGAACTTACATCTACTACTCCTGTACCTGTAAACATAGCCAATAAGTATTGAAATACATATGTCCTGAAGAAAGGGTGCCTCATTGCTGGCTTTTATTCTTGGGGTATGTAGCTGAGAAATTGGTAAGTAGGATTCTTCAAACTCAAGGTGCATACACACAAAGTCTTATTTTCGTCATGGCACAAGGATCGAACGGTGAAGGGTGCCAAGACCCTGCCCAGCTGTCTCAAAAGGTCAACTGAGTATGCAGCTGACCCTGTCAAAAACTCTGCACTGCAGTGCATGGCCAACTTGACTCGTATAGAATCATATAGAATTATAGAATAATGTTTTAGCACTAAGCCAATTCTGAGGGGGGTATGCCTGTCACCACATGGACCAGAGCACTGATTCTAGCAGATCCCCTACTTTTATAGCCAAAAAGCTATAAGTCATCCTACTTGGGCCTACGGGTCTGAACCTTCGCCTTTGCCTTTGCCTTGGGCTCAGCTCCATCCGCATCAGGATTGGCTGCTGCCTTTGCCTTGGCGCCTGCCTTTGGCTTCGCCTTTGGAGCCCCTGGCTTTGATTTTGGGAGAGGGATGCCCTTCTGCCGGCTCTCCAGGGTCAATGACTCTTGGGCCCTGAGCGGCCAGGGACGGTTGACAACATGATCATTAGAGAACTCTTTTCATTCCTTTTGATCATTCATGTGTCATGCCAATGTCTTCACATGTTTCTACGATTTTTCCCATTTCTTTTTGTTTAAAGGGACCTGGGAAAGCTGAGGGCTTGACAGCTTCGTAGCACTCTTGTACAAGTCCCGGATTGCAGTTTCATTCCTAGTGAATGGGGGGCCCCAGAAGGCTTTATGGAACACAAATCTTTGCAAAAAATGCAAATATAATACCTAATGGCTGGCAGCGCAGTTTGGGATGTTTGAGAGTACTTTCTATCAGTTTGTTGGAACATATATATATATGCTTCCATGAAAGCATAGATCTTATTTAAGACAAGATTCTCATTGGTGTAACCTTCGACAGCACCAGATGAATAGAGGTCGTTGAGCTTTTCGAAAATGGGATCAAACGATTTGGCCTTCTCCTCCAGCTTTCCGATGTACCTAAGATTTAAACCACCCAGGGACCCAGTAAAGGAGAACAGGGTTGTTGGTATGTGGCTAATACCATTTACAATAAGAAAGTCATCTAGGGATATCTAGGGCTTCAAAGGGACCCCATGTGGGCAACAGTGCGGTCTCCCTCCGGGATGGCTTCGTACTTCATTTTCACATCCTCAGCAGTCCCCATTTTGAACATGATTAAGTGATAAGAGTATTGGCACAGAAAAGGGTTGAACAAAAGTTGGGATCCAAATCTAATTCAAAAAAATACATAAACACTAAAATATAATATCAATCCACTATTCCTTTAATGGTTCTAGGTTGGGAGGTATCCATACAGAAGGACCTTGTCATAATATGTTGGTTGTATTAATCCGTTCAAGCTTCTTGCAGCTTCTGGACCCGCTTGGTAATTCCATCCATGTAGCGAAGGATATGTGTAGAGGGAGATTCATCCTTCAATACTGGAGGGAATACCGAATTGTTGGCAGGTCCCGGTACAGGTCCTTTCGATTGATGCCCATTCCCATCCACAGTAGGAATACCTGCCCGAAAGAGAATTCAAAAGAGAACGATACTTAGATATATACATCTCAATTGTTTTCCAGATTATGATCCATATGTGGGAAACAACATATTATAAATCTGTATACATAAAAAACATGATTACTGTAAGAATTTATATAATTGGAATTCATATAGTATGGGTGCAGGATCATGCGTCACATGTAAACAATATGATATCCAAGGGGTTTGATATCATGGCGGTTCACCCAATTTAATTTTGAAAACAGGGAGATAAATCAGTCAACTGGCCTCCAGCAACAGCCTGCATGCTGAGGCTTACTCCTTGAGAAGCATCAGCCATCGCATCAGCAAGGCAACCAGCCACTTGGTATGACGAGGATTCAGCTTGGCTGCGGCTGGCGGTTTTGGTATATTCAACTTCAATCTCCTCTTCGACCCAAAAGATTGGCTTTCCATCATACTTATCTTTCCTTAACGGCCAGAAATCACAGGATACCAAGATGGTTGTCAACCCTTTCAGGCATCCCCCGTTCTAGTTTTCTTGATTTCTCATTCCTTTAGAAGAGTCAAACAAATCTTAAATAGAAAAAAACAATATATCAGTTGTCCGATGAGTCTGCAGACAGGACACTTCTGGTACCCCTCCCGTTGGCCACAGTATTCCTTGATGGACTTGATCCTGTGCCTTAGTGCCCAAAATATGAACACATGCCAAATATGTTGGTATCTATAAACAAATGTTTGTGAAGCATGACCTGCTCACCACCTACAAATTCAAAATGAAAGTTGCCAGTAAGTAGCAGGCTCTTTGATTTTCAATACATCTCGCATCTTATCCTCACTGGCCCATCCGGCCCAACACTTCATTTTGACCTGCTCCTTCTTCTCCTCCTGTAGGGTGACCAGCTTGACAAAGTCATCCTGCAAAGGACAGCTTTGGACTTATATGTACGGGAAACAAGTGGACCACCAAATTGTTATTTATGTTTATTGTGGTTTCAGTTGAGAGTATGGATTTTCAGGGACTGAAAAATGGTGAAATAGAATTTGACACATCAGCAAAGAAAGGATGCATGACCATCAGAAACTGATAGTTTCCAACACACCCACCAGGGTCCTTGTTGAAGCCAGCTTCTTGAAACATCTGCTGCAAGGCTGTCCTGCTGGCGCCGCCTTTCTTCCACTGCTCATGGATGGCCTCTGGAACTTGCAAGTTCCTGGGATGACATACTGTTGGCTGGTGTGCTTCTATAAAATTGGTAGGTGTAAAAATCAACAAAAATCAACATAATATATTTTCTGCTATAAACTTTTACCAATATACAATATATAATATATATATAGTATACAAAAATAAAATTGATCCTAGTATCCCCTGGGAATTTCTCTTGCACAGCCGTTCCAGACGCTTTCGGACAGCCTCCTCAGAAACTTCCTCTTGGTTTTGACCATCTGGGGGGGCATTGGCCCCTTCACAAGTGATCTTCATGTTTTGCATTTCGGAGTTGAGTTGAGAAAGTTGGTATTCCAAGTCATGCTTCTCTTGTTTCAGGGCTTGATTCTCTAATTCAAGCATTCTAAGTTTTTCCCTCAAATCGGGCGCTGAGCCTGTCCCATCGCCTCGGAGGATTGGCTCCTGAAGCACGGCAGGGGCTACATGGGAAATATATTTTGTAATGGTCGGGATTATCCAATACATTCCAATACTTAAAAACCATGACATGAAACAGTTTGGTCAGAAATCCCCAACCTCAAAAAGCTTCCTTCTGCCACTCGGGGACAAATCACCAGGAATGGTATCTGGCATCTCCGTCTGTGGTGGAGTTTCCTCCGTGACTCGGGTTTTCTTAGCAATCTTCCCTGGGGTGGACTGTGATTGAGCAGCGAGCTTGGCACGTCGTTGCTTCAAAAGCTCCTGTCGTGTGCTTTGTGAAAAGTATTTGGGGAACTAGACCCATCCACTTCCAACAAAGGCTACAAGGCACTATTTCATTTATAATATAGACATGGGTATGTAGGATTTTTGTCCAGTATATATAAAATATAGAATGCCTTCAATGAATTGTGTTGAAAATTGGAATTCAAAACGAACATAAGAACACATTTGGAGTGTCTAGAAAACCAATTCTTTAGTTGTTGCAACTGCCCATGTGAAGCCCCCTAAGCCTGAAAAAGAAAATGGTTCATAACAGACATATGGTGTAAACACTTTATGGAACATAGTGGCTTCAATATACCTGGAATTTCGATCCTCCAACTCACGCTCCATATCCTCTCGCGATTGGGGATCTTCCTGCTTTACCTGCTGCCTTTTGAGGGCAGCAAGTCCATAGTCAAGGGTTTCTGTACTATGCGCATCACTCCCACCAAAAGACATTGTATCGATAGCACTTGTGGGGCAACTTTCGAGCCAACTGACAGCGACTGGTCAAACTTTCAAACCAAAGTCCCAAAGAGGTTCCAAGTGCAAAGATGAACCAAAGTATCATCAATACCATTGATAAATGAATTTGGGAAATCAACAGTAAGACCATTTGTTTTGGACGTACAGCACAATACTGTTCCCAAAGAAATTGGTTCCTTCTTAATTGAGGTTTTGGGGAGATTCAAAACGAACAGTACCAACTGTCATTCAGTTTTCCTGCTTCAATTCACACTTCAGTTCCCGCATGTGGTGATGTGAACCACAGCCGAGCTAATTGTAAACATAATTTGCCCTTTAGGCACATGCACCGTGGCTCACAGTCCGTGGTGGCGGTGTCAAGACCCTGTACACAAGGTAAGTGAAATGGGGCCCTTCCCCTGGAGAAGCTGTTTCACCTCCCGGTCTTTCATTTCGACAACCTGGGGTCCCCTTAAATTTGGATATTAACATACACTCTAGAAGGGCTGCACTAAAGGAAGATTCTGTTACACAAATAAGTTTCATGCCTTGCCACCGCTCCCTTTTGTCCAACGAGTAGCCATACGTTGGGTGGAGCCATCGCCTGACTGGGCTTGAGGTAATCCCAACTTTGAAGACTGCTGGATGCTCTTTGGAGAGCCTTCGAATGGCACCCTCAGCATGCTCTGCAACTTGGCTTGCTGTGGCCTTTGGGCTCTTTGGGAGATCAAACATGATTTTTCGATTGCAGTACTGGGTCTCCAAGAGTTCCGGCAAGACTTCGGTATGAAGTCGGGGCAGGCTTACAACATCTTGTCTCAACATACACAGCCATGGTTCGTTGTAGCAACCTTTTTTCATAGCCATAGTATTTTGTTGGCTGGGGGGATGAGATACCTCTGCTTTGCGTAATCTCATTTGATCCACTTCCGACAAGAGTTGTTGAACCTGTGTCTTCAAGCGATCATTGTCCAGCTGCAGTTCCTTTTCCCGATTGTAAACATTTGTTGTTCCAAAGTAATCATTGTGATCTTCTGGAGATTCTGAATCCCAGAGTACAGATGCCAGAGTCCGAAGACGCTTTGCCATGGCTACATGTGAGGGCTTTCATAGAAACTAGCAGCTGGGAAACTCGGACCAGTCTTTCTACAATTATATTTGTGAATGAGGACAGCTAGATTCCATTTGTTTCACTAACCATAAGATTTGGTAATGAGCAATAGACCGTAGACCATTTAGTTATCCACACAACATTGCTTATAGATCACCACATGGAAACTAGTACCGCTTTAGAGAGTATGCAATATATATATAGTGGATCTAGTAGGATTTCAAAAAAAAATCTTGGAACTTTGTCATCCTAATTAATGGTCGATTGGGAGTTGAGTTTTAAATCAATGAATATCATCAATGTCCAGAAGTACATCTACATGGGTATATTTCATCATTGTTTACTCCCTTTTCAGAGTGGACACCCCCCGGACACCAAAAAACGTTTCAGCCCAAAAAAAAGGTCCCGGACGGTTTCGGACGCCCCGGACGCATCCGGATCGGACGGGAAAATACGCCTTTTGGACGGGAAAATACGTTTCTCGGACGGGTAACCCAAAAATCGAGCAATTCCCCACCACAAAAAAGGTCCTTGCCAAAAAAAAAGTTTCTGGGTGATTTCAGTCACTTTCACAATCCTCTGATGGGAGTGAAGTGGGGAATATTGCCTTCCATTCGGGAGGCATTTTGAAAGTTTTGGCTCCCCTGATGTATTTGAAGACATTCAGTAGTTCAGCATCAGACCACAAGTCTCCCCAAGGATACTCAGCGTACATGGTCAAGATGTCCGTGGTGTTATCTACCTTGGGCTGGGAAACTAATCTAGCAAGGCACTACTTTTATGCTCGAATATGTTTTAATGGTTCCCAACCACTCATATGTGTAATAGCATCAAATATCACCAACACCCAGAATGCAAATACAAAACCATATCCATGGCCATTTGTTGAGGCACAGCTGGAAAGGCATCTCGTTCTTCGGTTTTGGCATCCCTGTAGAGTTCCATGATTTTCTTGATGTATTGCCACGGGTAAAGCCTAAGTCCCACAAACACTTGACCAATGGATTTTGTTCTTTTTGGGGCCCATCATCAACAAACTCCCAGATTAAGTAAAAAAGTGCAATTAAAAAAAAAACATCATAGTTCCCCAAATGGTAAGTATCAAGGAACTGTGTGCCTTTTAGATTTTCACTTCCGGAAAATCTCTTTTGACCCTTTTTGGACATATATGTCTTGGTTGTCCGAACTGATGAGGTAAGAGCTTCTCGCTTCATGGGGCCACAATCCAACTGCTTTATGTGTCTGGTATTGGCGTATACCACAGTCCTCTTCGGCGTCTTGGATCCAAAAGCCTTCATCCAAAAGCTTTGGAGAAACACCTGGGCAAGGTAGGTGGGTGTAGAGAAACCTCACGAGTATCTTCATGAATTTTCCTTGATACCTCTCCCAACATATCCTAGAGCGACCCCATATTATATAGCATGATTATGTATGATAATCTATAGTGCTGAATTAAAATATATCAACTAGAGTTCTTGCACACATGAGCAGTCCAAGGTACCCTTACACCCATTTGTTGCCATTTCCGAACTAGCCATTGAAATCGTCGATGTCTGGTAATCAATGAAGAATGGGGCTGTTCCAGTATCCAAACCCCATGGGCAGCTGCGACACATAGAATCACCAAAATGGTCCTGCATTCTTGGAGCACCATCGTTTTCCCCGATTGTACACAAATATGCAAATAAATTTGGACCCAAAGGATAAGGGTGAAACACTATCCCACTGGTTCCAATCATAATCTCCTACCCAAGGACAACAATGCCAGTATCCTGGAAATGCCATTGCAGTGTGTTCTACTGTTTTTCGAATCTCGGCCGAGGATTGTGGTTGGGGTATGAGGTGGATATATGGAGATCATTGGAGTCTGCAATATATTAGATGTTAATTATTGGGTGGATAGGTATTCAGTGGATCGATCAATGGACATATGGCATATGGTAAGGTACCTATAGATTTAATGTGGGAATATGGTGGGTAAAGGGTCATTATAATAAAAGGGAAAATTTATGGGGAACATATATAGCGAGAGAGTCAATTGCCATCCTACTATTTGGCTTTCAATGCCTTTATTACAATGATGTTGTCATCATCTACCATCCCAACCCAAATAAGAAAATAAGATTCCCAGCCCACTGTCCGTGCAACCATGAGATTTGCTCCCAAAACTTTGGGAAGGTCCAAACGTCCCATAGGCGTTAGCCAGGAACGACCCGTGCTGCCTCGACTGGCAACCACCCAACTGGAGCAGCACACCCCAATGCTTGCCAACACACCCAGTTGGCAGGTCACTATGGCACATAGAATCAGCCTCAGCGAGCAATGAGCTGGATTTTTTGGTTTCATCATGGGCAGTTAGGAAACAAGGGATAATTTTGGATGCATTTATAAATCCATAATACAAACCAATAAAATATAAAAGGTGCCATATGGCCGTGAAGAAACACAAACCCCGCACTGGAATTTATATCGAACACACGGGGATTCGGATGGTAGTCGATATCAAAAGAAGCCGCGCTCATTCCCAACGCCCGAGCTGCACGGGAAACCCTAGCAGCCCCGGCAAAAAAAATCTAAGACCTCAAAGTTCAAATCTGGGAAGAACTCGGCCGGCTCCATCCACGATATCATCAACACCAGTGATATCAACACCTCCACAAGTTTGGGTGACCAGAAAATAGAAAGATTGGATCTCATTGTTTTTATTTACATTCTTGTGGGAAATAAATTCATACACCCTTTAAGTGTTGGCAAACTTCTGAGTTCGACATCCAAGGCAATTGGAGCACCTTGGGAGCTTGCATCGCAAAGAGATTGCGAAGAAGCCGCTCGACCATAGCAGGAGAGCCAACCATGGTGTCACTGGGGTGGTTAGCTGGTTGGGTCAGTAACGTATCCTCCTATGGTGACTTTCAGCCAAATCCCTGCCAATATACAGACAATGTATGGAGCTGTATGACCCCATTTGTTTGACAATAAGAATTAGCCAAACAACACACAATGAAGTGCAGCACTGCCGCGCAAAATGATTTGAGAAATGAGTCAGCTCGACCCTGTGTTGAAGCTGCAGCCTTTTGCCAGCGAAGCCTGGCAAATAGTGAGGCCTCAGAGAATGTGGAGGGTGGTTGCACAATACCAACCAAAGAATGTTAGTACCTGTAAGAGTACCTGTAAGCAAACTTGCGTGGCAAATCGGAATCCTTTGTCTCTTTGTCCCAACACGGTGCATGAATGTTGATAATGTAAAAAAACCTGTGTGCACAGTGCAAATTGTCATTTTTTCTTCCTCCCAGCAAATCTCATGAGCATATAGATTTCCTGGACATCGCATCATCAACGCAAGGCAACTAAAGACACCTCGCATGTTGTAGGTTTTCCCACAAACAATAAGTATCTAATACCAAGTGATCATCACATGACCAATTTCAGGGTCATTCAGATCAGCGTAGCCCCCTATCTGTGGCAAACATGGCGCAAGGCTTCCACAACATTGGTTCGGAGACAAGGAGCTTAACAGGTGAACACATCCAATAAAGAAAGGGTTCAAACACAGGGATACATTATCAACATATTGAGGTCATAAAGATATAAAACAGACCAAGATGGAATGGTGCCAGCCACAGATTGCAAAATGTATTGTAGATCCTTTTAGATCAACAAAAGTGGCCCAAAGCCCCCACTCCTACTCACAGACCATTGGTCAAATCCCTGCGCAAATTGCGGAACACTGTGGTCACATCCACATGATTGTACTGACCGTCGCGCTCATCGATCAGCTTCGCCTCAGCAATCAAGGTAGGAGTGGGGGATAAGAAAATTAACTGGAGGTAATGAAAAAAGGAATGATGGGATAAATCAATGATAGATCAACACATCATGTATCACCACTTCAATGTTCATATTACTCTATGATTGTTTTTGTTTCCGAGATTCTCATAGCATAGCCTTTTTGAAAAAGCGTTCCCAAAACAAAAAATAATCCAAAACAATATTTGTAAAAGGATCAGGCTACAATTCCAGAAATCGGTAGGATCAGATCTTTCGCTTCGTATCCCTTGGCACTGAGGTAGCACACCTGCCAAGATGAAAAAACACGAGGTTGTATATGTTCAAGCGTATCCAACAAGCTTTTGTAATCAAATACTCACATCTATGTGTACGTGTTAAAACCAGGCCTGGGTCCATCCAGACTTCGTAAAACCAGTTGGAACTTTGAGGGCGATGGCATTCCGGGACCAGTATGGGACAATGGTAGAGGTCTCGAACACAGGGATGTTAGGCCTCTTGTGCACACGACCCTCACCCTTGTCCCCATCCTTTTCAACCTTGTCCTTTCCCTTCCCACCATGGCTGTTGGGCCCCCCCTTTGCAGATTTCTTGGGTGCTGGCTTCTCTTTGGGGGCACTGCGTTTCTTGGGTGCTGCCTTGGGTGCCGACCCAGCAGATTCAACCCGAGGCTTGCGACCCCGACGTTTGGGAACCTCCTCAGGTCTGGAAGGCTTGGCCTTGGCATCTGCTTCGGGGCGGGACCCTGAGGCTGCCCCTCCGGGATTGGAAATTGGTTTCTCTTCATCATCACTATCCTCCCAAAGTTCAGGTTCCTTGCTAAGGGAAAAATCTTCTGATGGGTCAACATTCTCCAACGGCAACTTGCGACATTCACGAGGCTTGGATGCCTTTGACTTGGCAGCTTTGGCACCCCTACCTCGGCCCTTCCCTTCACCTTTGTTGCGTCCCCTGCCCCTTCCTGGAGCTGCATCAACATCTTTCTTATCTTTCTTTGGCCTTCGGCCCTTCCCCGGGACTTTACCCAAAGCCATGTCTTGCTGAACACGGGTCAAAAGTCCATCCAAGATGTGATGCTCCTTGGGTGGGGTTTCTGCCACTTCCCCCTTGTCCCCTTCAGGTTCCACAGCCTCCCCAGGAACTGAGTCCATGTTTTCCTCAGGCAACCCCATGGGCGATTCAGGAACAACCTCAGCTGCCTTGGTATCAGGGGTGATCGGATCCTCTTGCGTGGGTGGAACTTCATTGTCCTCATCATCCTCAGTAGGTGAAGGCGCAGGCGACTCAATCTGGAAGTCCAAAACGTCTTGTGAGTCCTGGAATCTGGAAGGCTCAACCAGATGGGAGGTCAACCAAATTTCCATCAGGGAAAACAAACCCCAAAAAAAACAACTATATAAATGGAATCACATCTAGGTGTGTTAAATCAAACGCAAATTCTTTGCAACAACATCTGTAAATATTCCATCAAACACCCATCACTTACAACAAAGCCAGTCCTGAATCACGACGGCAGCAGAGGCTAGTTCCACCTCCCCAGAGGCCAAAATTGAACCATAGGATAAATGCAAAAACCAAAAACAGTGAAAATGCTTGAACAGATATTTCTTTGATCATTTCCCAAATCCACAGTTCGAAACACATGACCCATCAATGGGGCACCTGGTGAACAGCTGGTACAGAAGGTCTTCCATCCAATCGCTGCCTAGATGCCAATTTGTCTACAAAACTAGTAGCAGATGGTACAACAAATACAGAAATGGTTAGGTTGCATCTAAAGTGCTGTAACTCCAGAATTCGGGCATCCAAAGCTGACAAGGGAGGTGGCGACGGGGATGGGGATGGCATGGCAAGGTTGAAGTCACCAGGCAAATCAGCTGGAAGGGTGTCAACAGCAGATGGGTCAACAACCTCACCAGGCACAGGTTCCGAATCCACAGCCATCAGGTCCTCGAATGCCTGCGTTCCCAAAGAATTCTCCTGGCCGAGGCATGCTATAAAAAATATATATAACTTTTCTGGGAGGTTAATTCCATAGGTTATGCTTATATATTTTTTGCTAAGTGAGGACCATTAGTCCTGGGAATCCTCAGGGATGGAATCTTCAGGTGCTGCTGGAACATCATGGAGGGCTGGCAAGACCATGTGAGGAGGTGGCTGCTGAGGAGAGTCCAAGTACCAAGCACGAATGTAGATCATAAAGAGGTGCTGAATCTCCCGGGACTTAGGGTACAAAAGTATTCAAGAAAAAAAACTATACATGCAATGGACATCTGGCACATACTAGCTTGAACAGCCACATGCAACTAGGTTGCCCTGGGCTGCCTATCTTGGCGAAAGTTACGCAGGGCATGGCTGGTGAGTTTACGAATCCCCCAGGCATCTGCGTAAAGCTGCGTTTTCGAAGGCGCTTCATGGCCCTCCACCTTCATGAGCTCCCAGAACTTCTTCACCTTGGGGATCCCGACTCTAAGAATACACAACTCTTGTCAGAATTCATTTGATATTTCCCCACCATATCATACATCAAATATATATAATATGAATGATATGTTAAAGATTTAGATATGATATGATGTGGTATTTTTACATTTTTGCAATGCCCAGTGGCCTCAGTGGAAATCATTCCCAGCGGTGGTGTTCTAGGGACATTTCCGGCAGCTTCGAAATCAAACACCGAGACCCAAATCTCAGCTGTACAGCAGAGAACTTCTGCGTTCAGCTGCATGGCATTCCTTTGGCTGGTTTAGATTGAAAGCAAGGCCAAAAGAAATGACAATGGGGAACTATAGCTATATATATTGGGGTATTTTGGATTTGATATATATAATAAATTTCGATCGATTGTGTTATTTTGTTTGGTATGGGATACTATATATGGGATATGTTGGATATGGGATACTGGTAATTCAAAGATCAATATATATTATATAATATTATCCAGATACTACCCCTTATTTGCAAACAAGACTCATAGAAGGAACTCCAACTGTTTTCGGACAGGGCCATTCCAACAAAGAATTGGTTCCCCTAGCCTTCTGCCTTATGAGTAGGCAGCTCTCCCACCTCTCAGCCAAACCGGTCAAACCGACCTCCATTGAGGCATCATGCTCTTGGTTCGCTGGCACAAGCTCCATTGGCTTTGGAAGCTCGGTCAAACTTGAGGCACAAATGGGCTCTATAAGCTACTCAAGTTGGAAAATTTGATTCATGTTGGCATTTGTATGCACCACACTACATGTTGGAATGATTCTGACGAAAAAAACGTTGGTTCAGCCCCCTGCCATCAGTAGACTCCACAGCTCAAAGGATGCCCATGGGACACCTGTGCAGGAATGATCTTGGTCAATTGAGAAAAACATGTTTTCAAAGGCCTGTCAAAGTTTACGTCCGGTTTTGATGGGGTAATTGTTCAATTTAATTTTCTTAGGGTGAAACTATCCCAAAAACTTTCGATGAAGACTGTGACTGTCATTTTTCAGAGCAAAGGCCATGTTTTTTTGACCTTGAAATGTTCCAAATGTCTTCAGGTCAGAAATTTAATTTGGCATCCTAAGTGCGTTGAGATTGCAACGCTCATTCCCAAGTCGATCTACCGGTGCACCCTTTGCCAACCACTAAGGATGGTTTGGCTCACCCAAGCTGCTGCTGCTGGAGCACTCCTTGGCTAGTGGTGGAAAAAAATGGTTTCGATGGGGTTGGTGCAGTAGAAGGTCCCAATCCACCAATCCAGCGCAAAGCCAAGGTTCACCCAATTCTTGTCCTGACAGGGGCTAAGGGGAAATGAATACAAGTATGGTATCAAACATTACTTTAATTTTTTTCCCCCTGGTGGGTGTCAACTATGTGAAAAGGTAAGCAAACCCAATCCTCGTTGAAAGCGCGAAATCATATGGGCAGCAAATCCCGAAGCATCATAGTTGCTCAGCAAGGTATCAAAGGTGACCCCGTCAACCGTCTTGTCCTTTGCTGGCAAAAGGGTTTATTTTCAATAGTTACAGAGGTCCTATTATATGGTATTGTGACCAAGCTACACGTTCGAAGCAACCCTGAAAATAACTATGTATTACATTGTATATAGATAAACAAAAATGATGTTTGATATCACAATAATTTCTCCTATTTTTTGGGGGTTTATATGATCGTTCGACAGCATAATGCCACTTGGTGACCTCCAAAGGAAAGAGGATGCATAGAATCTGGTGCCAAATGTCAGATGGAACATCGAGCAGCCCTGGCCCAGGCGAATGGTTGTAAAAATTTGGGTTACTGAGTGAATAACATCAAAGTTGGTTCATATAGGAACATGGTAGAGCTGGCCTCTTTTCTGGAGATGTACCCGGGCGCCAGCATCAGTACTGAGAAAAGCTTCCATGGCTAACGTAAAACAGATAGCTAGGCAAGCCCTAATTGCTTTTTGGAGCCAAAATATACTTGGTGAATGGGATCAAGCCAAGAGGCACAACCCAATAGCAAAATCAAAGCATCTCAGCGATTGAAGGGAGGCACCTCTTCCACCAAAGTGCAGCGCTCAGCACAAGAGCGATTTTGATCCCAAATGGGCTTGCATAAACCCCAAACATCCAATGTTATAAAGTTAAACTCCACTATATTATCATTCTGGGTCCTTAAATAAAAAAGGTCCTTTACATATATAAAAGGTCCTTTACATTTTTTTTGGTCCCGGCCCAAAATTTTAGGTACATTTGATCCTCAAGGTATATATATATATGTATGTATGTATGTATGTATTCTGATATTCATATAATCATTCTGATAGTGTAGGAATGTGTAGGATATATAACTATTCAGTTTATTTATGAGGAGCTGACCACAACCCCGTCGTCGACACCTCAAACCTGGCCAGCTGGCGCGCACGGACGCTCCATTCGTCAGCACAGGTGCCAGGTGTCGCACCAGGCGTTGAATCCTGCGCGAACCGCATCAACCCGCCATGTGTTGGACGATTTTCAGGGGGAACAAAACATACAAAACCTCTCATTTTTGGGGGAGAATCCAAAAAATGAAGATTTAAGATGCTGAAGACATCTGAAGACTTGTGGCTTTTACAGCACAAAAGTGTGAAGTCAAAAAGTCGCCCTCCTTTGGACTTCGGTGGAACTGCCTTAGTTGCATCGCGGCAAACTGGCAAATTGCCATGAACATGTCTGAGAACAGAAGAATGCTGGTTCTGATTGCTTTTGAAATCTTTGGAACATAGTTTATTAACGAGAGAGGGAGAAGAAAAGAAAAACTGAAACATGTTGTTTCAATTGTTTCGAGGCAGAGCCATCCATGAAAGCAACGAGCCAATACCAAGTGCTGAATGATCCACAAGAATTAATCATGTCCCGGTTGCCGGCAGCGCGCAAACTCACTTCCATGGCTAAAATTTCTTAAAGTAGAGCAGAAAGTTTCTACTTGTTGTTGGCCGATCAAGCCGTGGCTTTTCCTGGAAATGTCACAGGATCGGGCTCAAAATAACATTCCAAGTTGGTGAACTTGAGCTGGGTAAGTTTCTAATGCTCACTGGTTGAAGTTGATCTGCTGAGGTTGTTGCTGTCTGTTCCTACAAATGACCACTCTGTTTACGGGCTCGAAGCCAACAGCTGCGTACGAGTCATAAAGTCACTCAAACTTTGGACATTTGGTGGGCGCTTCAGTCGTCTTGAGAAATCATCGACCGTCGCCTGGTTCCAGCTTCTGCATGCCATGCGCGTCGCGAAACCCGGGACTCACAGAGTTCTTCTGCCAATGGTCAGTGGGTTCGTTGAAGGGGAAATCTTGAGATGTTTTCACCATAAAATACCATGAGTATCCACTGGTGAGTGTGTGCGTTTCCATGTTTCCGATCGATTTTCTCTCCCTGTTTGAAGTACCATGAGGAGAAAAAAGGGGCTTCCGCTAGATTATTTTCTGGCCATCCCATGGAGAATACCCCTTGATTTGCATCATGTCTTGCACAGATTGGATGTCCAAATTGTCCAACACATCAAAGCAGGCTGATGACTCGATGACACAGAATTTGCTGGAGCATGCTGGAGCTGTTGAGTTCTTTGCGACAGAAAGGCTGGGTTTAGTGAAGCAATCATTGAGCATTTCCAGACATGGTCAGTTTCCAGGCATCCGGACGAACCGACCTGCCCAGCAGAGGGAGACTCGTGCAACTGTTGGATACTGCTGTCCAAAACGAACTTTCTTCCTGATTGAGACCTGGAGAAATTCACTTTTTAAAAAATCCAACCCCTTTGTGGAAGGAATCCCCCCCCATTCCTCCAAAAACATTCAGCCTGCCGCGGGCAGAGAGTGGTCGCCACAGATCCTCTTTGTTCAAAGGATGGTCCTGCGCGGGAGGTGTTTGCCTTGAACATCTTGAACTGGGGTCTTGAAGTGATTTGATGTTTGCCTGTTATGGACCCCTGTACCCTTCTGTTCACACCAGATGGTTATTTTGGCAATGGATGTGTTTATCTCAAAATATCGTGTTTTATGGATTTTTTAATGGTGATTTCATAGGTTCTAATCCCATAAACTTCCATGAGTTCCAACATCTTAACGTCGTACGCCAATCCCACAGGTCGTGTCACTCACTCACTCACTTTTGGGCATCCCGTCAGTCCCAGCAACGTAGCATCTGTGCTCCATTGGCTCCAGAGCCCGCCATCAGGAATGGCGGAATGGTGATCTTAATGGGATTTACCAATGAATGCTGATTTACCATCATCTTCATGGGATCTGAAAATGGGATCTTAATGGTGATCGTATGGTGATCTCCCTTCGATCTCTAAAGGTAAATCGATCATAGAAAGACAGTCGTCTGATGGTCAAAAAGTGGTGGCTCAACATTATGCCTTGTGAGCTGGACGGTGTGAACTGGATTGCTCCCAACTGTGCAATCTCTATGTCATCTAAAGATGTTCAAGTATGAAGCAAGTGTGTGTGTGTGTCAAATCATTGGTCCAAAGGGCGCACCCTGAGCTAGGAGAACCGACAACATGGGCAACCGAAATGCACCAGGTTCCCGAATCAAGAATGTTCACAAACGTTCCAATGCGAAGAGCAATATTCCTGAATGATTAGCAACAGCAAGATCATGATTGGAAGGCTGAGTTTTTCTGGCAATTACCCTCCAATAAATTCATATAGACCCTGGCAGATAGGGGTTGGAAGATGGGTCAAACTGTTGATTCACCAGGGGTAGAGTTTCTTTAATTAGGTGCCGATATCTGTTTTGATGACAAATTTCACAGCAGAGGTGCCTAGATATATAAGTGTATATCTAATAATAGCCATTATACCATGTGCATATAGAGACCATAATTCGTATATATGACATATGTCAATTATATGTATCATGCATTATGTGTATTACTGTATTATATTTGTATATATACTACGTGTATATATATATACATATAATTGTATATATACATACATTACCTCAGGGTAAACTAACATAGATGTGGAAAACCTATTAGTGGTTTCGCTCGGAAAATGATCCAGAAATGGTGTAGGTTCCCACCAGGATGGAGCAGCCATCCTACGATCCGCTGGGCGCATCGGTGACAGCACCTCCACGGAAGGATTGATGGCGTAGCGCTTCAGCATGTCAGGGCCATCGCCGACCTTTCGCCGGCTATTGAGGGATGGAATGGGAAGATCATGGGGATATGGGATATGAATAGGGTATACAATTAACGGTACGGCATCAGTGATACCAGTACAAGAGCTTGTCCCAGAAAATGGGGAGATCTACTCCCCCACTTCGTGGCAATTGATAATCGTTTCAACGGGAAAATGAGGTTTTACTGGATTTTAGGGGTACCCTTTCTTCGGACAACCATTCGCTTGAAGTAATGCTTCGAAAAGCATGGCCGCCTCACCTTGTCCTAGAACTTGCGGAAGCCCAAAGCCCAGAGTTTTCCAACGAACATAGAGACATAGATTAAGAATATCTGGGAATATCTAAGAGTAATATCTATAATATGTATATATAATTATATATATGTAATAATAAGAATCAAATCTGGATCTTGGATGGCCCCAAAGTTTCACCAATGTCGATGCCACGGAAGCCGTGGACTTCACCATCGCCCGTGGACTTCACGACTCTGGAGGCCTTTTCGAGCTTCAGTTGTTCCATCATCCTGCGGAGCAGGAAATCCATGTTCTTTTTGACATTGGAAAGGCCACTGCCATGAGAAATCCATGAAACCAAAACCATTGGAATAGGAAATGAGACCAATCTCCTGATCCAACGCAATGTGGTCTACTTCAATTTGGAACACAAGTCGTTTTGCCGGAAATGTGGTGAGGAACACCCATGAAACACCCATGTTTGTCAGTCTGCAAGCATCCCACTCAACTTCGCCTATATTTTACTGTGCCCTGTCCTTGTTGCCTGAAATGTCGATGATCGCTTTGCCGACTCGCTTTCCCTGAAAAAGGGCATTGTGGCATCTCCCAAACATCAGCCAGAAGACAAGCAACGGACATCCATAATCATCCATCTGAATCCATCTGAGTATATATTTCAAAAAAAAACACTAACCTGAGTTAAGGCATGTTAAGGCCATTTAGGGATGATTCCAGTTACTAACCATCATTCCAGTGAGGTCGTTACAAATTTACCCTAATTTACCCAGATCCAAGATATTCCGGTCCCATCTGGGACACATGGCCCATTGAGGAGTTCCAAGCTTGCGAAGCAATCTCTCACCTGCCCAAGTCGGGATGTCCACTTGGGTGAACCCATGGTGACCCCCATGGCTACCTTGGATACTTGATGATCACCATGGGACATGTCACAAGGGATCTTTGATGATCTTTGGATCCATGTCCTCAGGATCCGGCAATAGATGGAAGGATCCCAGCTTGCTCTCCGTCCGCTAAGCCTGGCTAGGCAGAAATTGCCGGTGGAGTCCTGAAGACTATGCCACAGGTAATATGATAGGGCGGTTTCACATGGTTTGACCGTTTGTGCCAATTGACATACCGTACCCCAATAAATAGCAGCAATTCACATCAATTCACATTATGTAATATTGTAAGTTCTAGTCCATTGGAATCGGGGGCGCACGTTCAAACATTCAGTGGCTTCAACGGTAAAGGCTGCGCCATGTCCAATTTTCTCCATGTTCAGGTCCCTGGCAAATTCCATCCATAAAGACGTCGTAGCCGTCTTTGCCCTTTCGCAAATAATCCTCACGGCCCACAAGTAGTCTGAGTCAGTCTGAGTCTGAAATATGCTTCAACTGAAGGAAGACCAACCTTTAAACTTTTTAATAGTTGTATATATAATAATATAATATATATATATAATATTATTGAATTGCATCAATGCGAACAACATCGCACCCCATGGGCGTAGATTCACTCGGTCCTTTGTGACGAGCTTGTAGCTTTTTTCTGGCTGAAGTGGCTCATCACCAATCCTTGAGTGATGCCAGGCGATGCCACATCATCTTCACAAATGCACAAATGCTTGGGAATTCTCTGACGTGCAGCTACCCTGTTCAAAATGTAGAACGCATGGGTCGACTGCCAAAAATGTCAAGAGTTACAATAGGCAAGTGATGGCAACGGGATAACCAATCGACGACTACAATCACCTAAGAAAACCTAGTGCTGGCGCCGTTCTGTCGTGGCAGGCATTCACTTTTACAAAGGTAGAGGACCAGTTGCCCTATGGGTGTGGCGTAGCTTGCAAAGTCTGGTGCAGACCTTGCCAACCTGTCTGTGGAGGTTCGACTCCTCCCTGGTCCGTTTATTTGTGTCATTGGGGTGATTGCGTTCGGAAAATCTTCTCGCAAAACGAGGGTTTTGACAGAGGCTTCGAGATCCCCTGCTGGAGCCAAGGCGCTTGACGCTACGCTCCTCAATTCTCGCAAGCGCAGGCTTGGCTGCATCGAAGCTGAAGGTCACACCACTGACCTCCAAGGTCTCCCATCGTCTCCCATGGTCTCCCATGGTCTCCCCAAATGCCCAATTGATTCAGGAGAGTTCTCTGGTGTCGTCCAATGTGGCTGGAAAATCAACTACAACTGGTGGATTTTCCAGCAAGCCATGTTTGACTACAGGAGTAGGGTACCCAAAAAAGTGATTATCTGCAAGTAAAAATCGTACCCTTCCAGTGAAACACCACCAAATCTTTGTAGCCCCCGGTTGACACGACAGAAAATCACAGTGGATGGTGCACGGGGTAACAAGGGTAATACTCAAAATTAAGCATCAATTGGTCCTTGCCAACAATCTTAAGCTTCGACCCATACCCATAAAATATAGGACTTCTTCAATCATCCCACCAGATCCTCGGATCCTCGTCACCGGAATAGGGGACACCAGTTGTCCAAAAACGGCCTGAGCGAAACGGCCTTCCAGGCGCGGGTACTGCGACACGGAATTCTCCAACGCGGCCAGCACCTACCGTCGGTAAGTCGGGTCAGGGATGTTCAGGGATGGGGGAAACCTACCATGACACGATCCTCACTCTCCCGTGCTTATTCCATTTGAATGCGATACTGTATGCGGATCTTTCAATGGCTTCGGGTTGTGGAAAAGGCAAGTTTGAACGTGTTTGAACTACAGCACCCGCTTTGAATCTGGAAAACCGACCCAAATCCGACACTAGAACACCCTGATATCCAAAATCGAACTACTTGGTCCTCATATCTACCCACCGAAAGGTCTTTCCAAAAGCATCCATTGCTATGTCCAAATCGAGATATCCACACCTGTGTGCCGGTGAGTTGCAGCAAGCACAGTTCATCCAACATGGGCAGCAGATTCACCAAGTCGCGAACTTTGATGTCACCTCTGTGGAGGCGCAGTGGATGTTTTGATGCCAGCGGTATGATGTGCCCCAGTTATCAACGTGGATTATATATCTGGAAAAATCATTCGCCAGTTATGAGATGTATCTGGCTGAATGATAATAATTCACTGCCCTGAAAATAGCTAACAAGTTCAGCCATTTGGGCATGATTCCCCCAATCCTAACCATATTCCAGATGTATTACTGGATAACCCCCAGATAATTAACTCTTGGACTTTGAAAAATCAAAGTCACAAATTATATATCAATGTATAGCCATATATAGCCCAGTGATTTTCCGATTTACTAACCAAGTTGTGCTTCACCACTTACGTTGCCTGGATTGCGCCATCCCGGCCTTTTTCAATGATGGCATCTGCCCTCAAGGTGCCGCTGTTCAACATGGCAACATCCGCCTGGGCTATGCCGAAAATATGTTAAGCTATTTCTAGCTCTGGAATTATGTACATAAAATAACATAGTTGTTTAAATTAATGTTGTTTATTTGATTTTGTTGTAAATGTTTACAATCTAGAGTTAGTTCTTGATCACTTTGTTGATTTGTTTGCTTGTTGTATATATGTTTGAGTATTTGTTGAATACTGCAACTATTTGTCCGAATCACTAGTCACTTCTCAAGATTGTAAGGGGAAAAGATGCACAGATTGTTTGCAAACCCTGAGTTACTTCTTGCCTCTTCTGGATATGATATGATCTTCAGCACTACCGTCGCGCCTTCATGGCATACCTCATGACATCTACCACAAAGTTGCCAAGGTTTGTTTCCTGGCGCCCGAAGCTTGGCCAATGGATTCCTCACGGCTACCATCATTCCAGTCCCGTCACATTGCTGATAGTTTTTTGGTTTGTGGAGATGTTCGTCCAGCTGATTCCAGGACAAAACATGACAAAACTGCATACGAAAATTTACTATATGCAGTTTTGGAGGGTTCATGGACAAATCCATAATAACAAATCCATAATAACAAAACTGAATAATGATTTTTGGAGGGTTCTGGATATTCACTCATTCCGTGGGTGAGGGGGCATCGACTGGAGTACTTAGAGCAGAAAGGCTCCTGGGTTCGAATGGATGCGAACCGCGAATCCAAATCGACCTTGGCCGGGCTAGCAGTGCAATCGTAGTTTCAGCAGGTCTGAACCTTTCCAGAACGTCATGATTTATTGCACTGAAATGGACGTGGAGACAACCTTCCAGTTCGGAAAGAACATGAAACAAACCAAAAATAACAATACAAAAACATACAACAACCATAAAACAAACAACCCATAACAATCCCAGAGGAGAGTGCCCAACAAAAACGCAGACGCTTCAACCCAAATGAGCTCCTTTGGGCAGCCAGACAGCTGTCGCCCCGACAACTTGATCCATGGCCTTGGGTGATGGGAATATATCAGGGCTGCTATGATTTTTAGATGGGAGTATGGATCAATATTATATGGGAATATGATAATTCCCACCTATATCAGGGAATATATCCCACCATATGGTGATTGGGTGATATCCTATCATTTTAGATGGGATAAGGAAACCCATATGGGAATATGATAGGAATAATGGGAGTATATTTTTTTGGATCCTTGATCAATATGGGATAATATGGGATTAGAATATGGGATTATAATATCCCATATTTTTATGGGTGGTTATTATGGGAATATGTTTATATGTCGATATGGGATAATATGGGATTATAATGGGGGTCACCATGAATATTTACTATATATATATACTGGTTGGTGGTTGACCTACCTCTCTGAAAAATATGAATTCGTCAGTTGGGATGATGACATTCCCAATATATGGGAGAATAAAAAATGTTCCAAACCACCAACCAGTGTGTATATATAATATGATATAGCATGATATAGCTATGATATGTATTGATATGTGATGAGTATGATATGGGTGTGTCTGAAAATGGACAACTCCTTATCATTATTGTTCATTATGCAGAAAATAACAATTGTAACAATGGTAATATGATGAATGACAAATGGATTTGGGGGTACACACCAGCTTTCATCACCCCATGGAAGGGCTCCTTTGCGGAGCATCATTTTTGCGTGGTAAACCCAGGCATCGGAAAATCAGGCAGAAACGCGTAGAAACCAGTTGAATCCTCCAAATGTGAACCACCAATCCATAGGATTTTCTATAGGATCATCATTAGGATTTCCCATTGGATTCCACGGCTTTCTTTTTCGGAGCCATCAGCAGCAGCTCTTAGGTTTCACTGGGGCCCAGCTGCACCCAGGCTGGTCATACATTCGTCCACGAAGGTTTTCATGGTCGGGCACTGGCGAAGGCGGTTTGCTGGAAGTCCGAGGATGTACATAATCGAGATCATAATCGGTCATAATCATGCATATACATGTATTTTGTATTAAAAGGGAACATGTCCTCTAGATACTTAGATACAGGACAAAAATGATAGTGATAGTGCATGATATCATGCAATTTGAAGTTTCCACTCGACTGACACTTCACGGGCTACTCGGCTACTCTCTGCATGACCTCAACCTTAGAATTTTCTCCGCGCGGAAGAGTACTCTGAGCAGGTCACATGAACATTCCTTCCGTCCCTTCCTATCAGCTTCCTGAACGGCGAGTCTAAGTACATGAGAGAAGTTACAGTCGCAGTCATGTATAAATCAATGACGTCAACTCTGGATTCATAGCCCCCTGGGCTGTTTAATTCGGGAGTACCCATTTAGTAGCAGATGATCACTCTTTGGGCACAAACTCCCCCTAATTCATCAAGCAGGAGTTAGGAAAATCGGGTTTGCCAACTTGCTGTAACTCTCATGTCTGCATCTCATCTCTGAAAGCTTCCCACAAAGAAAAGGTGACAAGATCTGTGACAAGTACAAACAGTTCACAACACGAAGTGTTCCAATATCTTTGCGGCGAAACTTCAATCTTGAGATGGAGATGCATGTAACGGCTACGTCTTTGAGTTTGGAGACTTCAAGCAGCCTCCTGCTTTCTTCAAATAATGGGTACGGCGGAGTCGCGCGGAAACTATGTTTGTGCTATATAAACATAGTTAAACATATCAAAAGATATAAAAACAACGTAACCATGGTGGACTGTCAAAAATGATGCTGCCCATGACATCAACAAATAGCCAAAAGTTGGACAGTTGGATTCACATCTCTGAGGTCTTGGTATGGATGAAGTCTGTCATAGACTTCAAGCTCCTGAGCCGACCGGTGCTCGAGAAGAAAGTCATGTTTTATGTCCATCTTCCAAGGACAAATCATGACAAATCGAATCAAACTGACCCGGTGATGAGTTTGCATGTGTCTTCAGCATGTTGATGCTGCGTGTTTGCTTCCAACACCTCACCGCCAAGAGGGGCGAGGGTGGCCCTCCCTTGTCACCATCACCCCTAAGGGCCCTGCGGGTAGTCGAAGACCATCGAAGCAGGCAGGTTGATGCCCGGAACCAGGTTTCGCACCTGCACCCCCCACAAATTCAACCCCTGGTCCTACTACGAGTCAGGCCAGATATTGAATGTTTAAATCAAATGACTAAAATGGCCAAAGAATGCTTTGTTGACCTACGCCCAATAAGACGCCTTTGTTGCTTTGTTGTTTTGTGCCTGGTTGCGGAATTCCACGCTGGACAAGCTGTCCATACCGGCTTCCATCAATGGCGAATCCATCTGGCGTTTGAGTTCATCGGTGGATACAACACTGCAGGCAGGTGGGATCAAGTTTGCTGAAATATTCGAAATACCGAATGGGTCACAAACTGAAATCCTTTGGGTGTAAATCATAGACGTTTGATGATTTTTGCGCCGGGAACTTGAAATGGTGTTTTTTCGCAAGCTGCAAATCTTCAATTGTTCGTTTTCTTCTGTCTTCTGTCCATCCTAGATTACAATGGGGCCTCGATGTCGTCGCCAACAATGTTTTTCGAAAGGTTCTTCAAGCCCTCCATGATAAATTCCTGCTCCGACAACGCGACCGTCAGGACTTTAGAAATAACTGGGATGTTTCCAGCCGTGCCGATTCTATAGTTTGTGGCCCTCGGTCCTCCCAGGTTGGTTGGGCTTTCCATATCAAATTGGTTTCCAATTCCTATGAAACCAGTTAGTTTGTATTGGATAAGTTCATCGTCGCCATCAATCAAGCCAGTTGGTATTAAAATAGAACAATCAGCAGAATTCACTGTCATTTCACCATACTAACCCATCTTACATCGAATATATATATATATATATATAATATATATAATATAATATAATATATTATATTATATTACATTATATTACATTATATTATATTGTATTATATTGTATAATATTAAATGACAATAAAATATAATATAATATATTATATGTTTATCATATAATATTACATTATATTATACTATAATGTATTATTTTATATATATATATATTATATTTAAAAAAAAAAAAAAATATAATAATTTAAATTATATTTATAATTTTAAATATTATTTTTTTTATTTTTTATTTTTTTTTTATA
>Ga0126342_10000248_pt1:0-47500 | contig 49926 bp, 38 predicted proteins | sample Cyp1metagenome_FD_92528 | JGI IMG/M metagenome (GOLD analysis project Ga0126342, IMG submission 92528) | Coral microbial communities from Lord Howe Island, Old Settlement Bay, Australia - Cyphastrea 1 metagenome | ecosystem: Host-associated > Invertebrates > Cnidaria > Coral ...
ATATATATATATATATATATGTCATATATGTATGTGTGTATACATATATATATATATGTACGTGTATATATATATATATATATGTATGTGTATATATATATATATATATTCATGTATGTATTTATATATGTATATATATACATGTATGTGTGTAATGTAATGTAATGTAATGTAACGCAATGCAATGCAATGCAATGCAATGCAATGTAATGTAATGTAATGTACGCATGTATGCATGCATGCATGTATGTATGTTGTATGTGTATATATTTTTATATAGCTATGTTTGTTTACCAGATGGTATCTATGGAAGATAGAACTATAGTGGGGTTTATCAACCAACAAACAGTACCAACCAGCCATACAGTTTTGATGTTCCCCACCCTATAGGGGTTTCGATGGAGCTGTCGCCAACCCCATCCATGTGGACCGACATAGGAACATGTGTAAATACGTATTAAGAGAAACACATATCGTGTATATATATATATACGAGAGTGGTAATGCATAATATAGAATGATATAATTACATGTTCGTTATCGACAAGTCATTGTTTATACATATGTTTTGTTTATTATGTGCGGAAACGGTTCCACATTATTGCTAGATTTTGTGTGCTTATCACTATGTCATATATATATACATATGTGTATAAATTATATGTAGATGATCGCACAATGTTTGCATGCATGATGTATCAAACATATATAATATACATAACATGTTTGTATGATTCATGAATATTATGATTTGTATAGTGTGTATATTTATTGATGTGTTAATTAATTTATTTATTCATGTTTTTATTTGCATAATTCACATATACATGTGTACCTGTGCGCATATGTATCCCGTGCGTGCAGGTTTGCATATACACATCATTCACTATGTTCAGGGGTCCTTGGTATACCTAGTGGCATCATTGGCCACTGTATTGTATCCACATAGCTCCTGGAATAACATTTATATCATGTATATCCTAAACATGACACTGAGATGGCACCCCTGGTCCGGTTTCAACCGCTCCAATGTTGGCCGTCTTGGGATGGTCTTCACCGTAAAACGCGATGATTTTCCCCTTGAAATAATGCCTGATGATAGGGGGGATTTTCCAGCCATGTGTCATGACGGATGGTCATCCTGGTCCCGCTTGACCAAGGTACAGTTTTCAAGACCAGGAGGAACACTTGCGGAAACTTGGACAACGGTGGAAGGCCAAGACGGCTATACTGCTCATTGCCGGTCCTTGCCAGGTGGGTGTATTGAAAAATATATTCCCAGTTATGGCAATTTAGATGGGAAAACGTTGATTGCTCCCTGTATTGTGGGGTAATTACCATATTTTCAGACAAGTTCCGAATGCACTTGTTGGGAACCGGGCCTCTGAGGAAAGTTTTTAAAGACTACTGGTGCAGACCGCAACAACGCTCGAGTCCTGTAGCTTCGGCAGCGATGGCGCAGAAGGGGGATGGTTGGCCTAGGTGGATATGGACCAACAACGGGTCAACTTTGGATGTCAAAGATTTAAAATGTAAAAGATATATATATATATATTGTATCCAATTTTGGACAGGTCGGTAAGTACTCTGCCATCAGGTTCATATGTGTTGTTTAGCTTCCTCAATTCCTCAATCTTCCTAAATCCCTCAACTTTACGTATGGTACCTGAAAGGTTCGAGAAAAGATTGTCGTCGAATTGTGGGGTTCTGTGAACCTGCTAAGTTCACAAAAAAGGAGCAAAGCACTATCCTATGGCAAGGGAAGGGCCCTCTGGAAACATGGCGATGTTGTTTCATTCCTGCATCAGCAAGGGCATATCAGGGCACCATGTGTTTCTTTTCAGCAGTCACGAGCACTCGCTGGTGAGTCTCACCCTCGTGAGAATACTGGAAACGAGGAGGTCCCCAAGAAAAAGATCATACACATCACATAGATTACCAGAACAGTAGGGATATCTATATATATATATATATACACATAATTATGTGTATATATATATATATGAATACTACCTATATATATATAGATATGTACACATTATTCAAATCATATATATTTCCCGAGGCAGCAGATCTCTGGTGTTCGCAGGATGCTTGGTGGAGATGCACCGGGACCTGGAATTTCGCAGTTTAGTGCTCTAATATGGCGCTAAAGATGGGGATACTTGATGTGTATATATATATATATACCCCTGGATCCAAGTACCTCTTTAGGAAGTACTTGGGGTATGATTTAGGGGTTAAGTAGCTTCTCAGACAGTGTTTTGATCCATAGGGATATGATATATATATATATACATAATATGTATATATAATCATACTACACATGTATGTAATGTATGGATGTATGTATGTATGCATGTATGTATGTATGTATGTATGTAATGTATGTATGTGTGTATGTGTGTGTATGTATGCATGCATGCATGCATGCATGCATGTATGTATGTATGTATGTCTGCATGCATATATGCATGCATGTATGTATGTATGTATGTGTGTCTGTATGTATGTATGTATGTATGTCTGCATGCATGTATGCATGCATGTATGTATGTATGTGTGTCTGTATGTATGTATGTATGTATGTATGTATGCATGCATGCATGTATGTATGTATGTATGTATGTACTGTATGTATGTGTGTATGTGTGTGTATGTATGTATGTATGTATGTATGTATGTATGTATGTATGTATGTATGTCTGCATGCATGTATGCATGCATGTATGTATGTATGTATGTATGTGTGTCTGTATGTATGTATGTATGTATGTATGTATGTATGTATGTATGTATGTATGTATGTGTGTATGTGTGTCTGTATGTATGTATGTATGTATGCATGCATGCATGCATGCATGTATGTATGTATGTATGTATGTATGTATGTATATATATATATTAACCAGCTAGAAACATATTTTCGTGCAGGGTATCAAAGCAAGGCCGTGAATTTGGCGTTGGTTGGATGGATTTCACCCATGAACATTGGATAGCAGTGAGATTTTACCAGACAAAGTAGGTCAAAATACCCTTGGTTTGTCTGGAAATAGGGGATGTATACACAAACACATGTGAATATTTGCTAGGGAAAAACTATGATTTAAACTTAGACCAGATTGACCCAAACATTGTGGGGAATTATGGGTCAATACAATGTCAAGAGGGTGTTGAATGTAGTAAGGAATAGTGTGCCAAAAGTAGGTACATCAAAAAAGCAGTTGAGGACACATGAGCTACGTTCTAAACCGGAAGGGGCCCCTTGTAAGAGTGTGGCATGAGCAAAACTCTGGTGAGCGTAAGCCAGCGTAAGCTCAGCATAAGACAAGTATCCGCGAAAGCAAAACCTGTGTGCGCGCAAGCAAAACGTAAGCACCGGCGTAAGCACGGCGTAAACATTTCCTTATATTTGGTGCCAGGATACAAGACGTTTAGAACATGGCTCACATGTCTTGGGAACAAGACTGCGCTCAGTAACACAAATCACCTGAGAATCAGCCGTGTCCAAGGATGGCCTGCCGAGTATTCTCAATCGATCTACTGCACAGAAACTTCTTAGAGAGACCCTGACCCCACAAACCGTTCGCCAATGCGAAGATACGGCTCCACTGGGAGCTGCAAGCAACTTGGGAGAACAAGAGATTTTGGGCAGCCTTTCGGGTGGACCTGAACCGGCTAAATTATAATTGTTTTTTTCAACAATCTTATGCGCACGGGTCGACAGGTTGGATAGGTTAACACCTGGATTTGAAAATTCTATTCATCTAAATTATACCCCACGACATATTCCCATTAGCTGGTTGGTAGTTTTTGATATTTATTGAATTGTGTTTCAACATGTTTCAACCATACTTGGGATGAGTGGTTGAAATTGTTGCATATATTTACGATGGTTTGAAAGCACCAACCAGTATATTCTTTGTTTTTGATCACTATAAAATTCCATGAAATCATTGTAAATCCCATTACATCACCATTTTCTGCTGAGTCCCAATTTTCTGGCGGACTTGTTTCAACAAAGGCAAGGCCTTTGGCGCTCAAACATGGAGTTATTGGACCCACTCAGATGCTCAGCTGGTGTCGCGGGGACCAAAGTTGCAACTCCGGTAGTCGTAAAACCCTGATAGCCATATGTATATAATATATAATATAATATATATATGTATGGTATTTATATATGTGGTCACCTCCTGCCAGAACCTCCCTCATCAATTCAATACACCGGGCAATGCTATCACTTTTTCTCCACATCTGACAAAGTGTCCAGTGTAATACATATATAATATAATGTAATAAATAAAATAAAATAAAATGATATGATATAATATAATATAATATAATATAATATAATATAGTATATAATATAATATATAATATAATATAATATATAATATAATATAATATATAATATAATATAATATATAATATAATATAATATAATTTACTAAAATATAACCTAATATATATATATAATATGATAGTTTCCCCAGAAAGACAGAACAGTACATTCCCAATAAAATTGTGATAATTAAAACATGTTCTTTTTGGGTTGTTCTATTTATATATATATATATATACATGTATAGTATTTACATTTGTGGTCACCCCCTGCCAGAACCTCCCTCATCAATTCAATACATCGGGCAATGTTATCACTTCGCAAAAGTCAGTCTTTTCCAATGCAATATATATATATATATATATATGTTGATGCACAGCTTATACTTAATATGTATATTTCATTCCACTCATATATATATATATATACACACATGTCGTATACATCATATGTCCTCATGATTGTTGCGTTTAACCCCCCCCCCATTTCTGGCGTTGAAACACGCGTTCAGTTCCATGGGATCCCTTCAGGATGGATCCAATGTCATGAAACCATTGAACATCGAAATGGTGAAATGCGACTGCACCTTCGCGAACGTTGAGGCGAGGTGAAAGCTTGGTGAATACATGTTGTTTAATGTTGTTTAATACAAAAAAGGGGATGAATTAATAAACAACTACTGTCTACTGTACTAATACTAAGGGGTATTCAGGATTTTGATACTAGATGATACTAGCAGTTGCTAGTTGTTTATGTTTGATTAGTAATGGGGCGGGACAAAAACACAATAGTGATCATTGATCATAAACAACTTTACATGATGTGAATCAGGATGTCTGAAAGTGGTGTACTCACAAGTTATTGGCATTTTCCTTTGGGAGAAGGATTTGGTTTCAACGACCTGAAATTTGCGACTGTGCTTGGGCATTTTAATGTCTTATGCTTCGTCACCAAAGGGAATATACGTTTCTTTTTTTTTCCAAACATCGAACTTTAGACTGTCCTGGTACGGTTGTTGATTCAAGTACTAGATGCCAATGACATCATTGTCATCATCATCATCATCATCATCATCAGCATCATCATCATCATCATCAGCATCATCATCTCATCACATCATTCCCAACACACTACCCCTTGTGTCCCGTACCAAGATAGAGCAGAAGTTGCTCTTTAGGGTCTTCCATTGCGTATTTCAATAATATGATTCCATGTTTAATCCAGAGACAAGTATCACAATTTCTCACATCTTCACGGTTAACAGCTTGCATATGTGTCACTATCTTGCTGATTACCCTCTGGTAAATTAACATAGACCCTGGCAGATAGGGGTTGGAAGATTAGTTTCCATTAAAACTAGGCTATTTTCAGGGTCTATGTTAATTTACCAGAGGGTAACATCCTTATTCAATCGTCACTTCTGGTAATTCAAAGATGGCAATGGACTCGGCAGGCGCTGGAGCTGTCGGATCAGGATTTGGAAATCTTTTGGAAGGCGAACGTGTGGACTTCGGGCCAGAAAATGTGGGCGAAACTACCAGATTCAGATGGTGCTCCTCAATTACAAACCGGTTACAGTTCAAACTATAGAGAAAATATCCACCATAAACCCTAGTTAACCTGTTCATGAATTATTTATACTCATTCGCTAAGTAGGCGGTCTCAGGAGGTCTCAAATTGTGGGAAGCAACAGATAGGGTATTTAAGTTGGTGAGTTTGGTCAGTCTGGTCTATCAGAGTCGACATCAGTCGCTGCTGAAAAAAAGGTGGATGCGACCCTGAAATTTGCGGATCACATCCTGGAAACTTGGTTTTTTTGATACGACTGACATGTCAATGAACTTCAATAAATGGGTTTGTCTGAAAATAGTGTACCCCTACACCCAATGGTTAATGATCATTATCCCTACTAAATGGCTATAATTGGGGGTATACCCCATTTTCAGACATACCCAAATCTAGATATTACAAAGGCTGTCGTCACTGTATTGATTGGATGACTTACATGTTGTGACAGATCTTCTTTGCCATGTGTATTCGTGGCAGGTCCTTCTATTTGCATTGAAGCTAGCACAGAATGGCCCAAAATCTCCTGTTGAGTAGGCGATTTCTGCGCTGAGGATGCGGTGCAGCAACTGAAAAGCGGCCTCCAAAAGTACAATGTGACTGCGCGGGAAAACGCTGAACGCCTGGGATACCAAAGGCAGCTGGGGTTGCTTTGGCTGTGATTGGAGCCTTGGAGGCTGATCTTACATGACATGTCATTTCGTAGATAGAAAACTATGCTAGAGTCGTGAACCTGATGATTTGGATCCACAAAGGTGATTATGGACCGATTTCACACATGCCCGCGTTTTGGGTCGGACCATGACGCCATTGTTTCATACAAAAATCAACATATGTGAGGAGACTCCCAATTACACCACGCAACGGTTGCATTCCAAAAAATCCAATGATCTCGGATTTCACGCCACCATGAGGATACTGGAAGCCCCAATCCTACTAGAACTGGGATTGGATTGGATCCCTAGGGGCCCAGGAGGGGGATCCTGAGGGATCCTGCTCAGCAACTCCCCCACGATACTGGCGGCGCAGATGGTTGAATCTACTGCGGTAATCTTTAAAAGAGCGCACTTTCTTAGATATAGATGTTGTTCCCATGGAAGACATTGGATTTTCTAGACCGACCTGTTCGATTTGGGAGGGTAAATCACCATGAATTCCAACAAAAATCCCATGAGAATCGTTGCTGAAGTGTCTATGTTTTGAGCCATGAATCATGAATCATCCCGTTTGCCTTTTTTTTTTACTGGTCAATTCCCCATTTTTCCCGTGGAAATTCTCTTACAAGATGGCGGTCAATTCCGTCACAAAAAGGGTCATTTTTGCTGCGGATGTTTCTGCTTTCCTTTTTTCAAGCCATGGAATCATCCACCAGTTCTGACCACAGCAGCAGGCCCCACAGCCTCGGCTCTCCGCGTTTTCACGTCCTGCAACTGCTCCGGCACGACCCCTGCGATGAGGAGGAAGCCATGCGCAGGGACAACTGCATGAACAATACCATGGAAGTGGGCCACTTGGCAAGATCTGAACCTCTATTTTAAGGGGTATAATTAATTGGTTTGGAATGGGATAATAGGATGATTGGGATGCAGATGTTATATAGATGGTACAGGTATGGCCCGAAATACCAGTTATAGTTATAAGTTAGTTCAAGTCACCCATGTATGGAATGTACAAGCCCATTTATCTCTCATGAACCATCATTATAAGCGGATATAATATAATTTGGAATGGGATGATTGGGAGGTAGGTATGAGATGAGGATATACAACCAACAAGCAGGAACATTTGGAAGTGGGCCACTTGGTTGAAATTAACTTCTTTAAGACCCAGAAAATAATGTTTAAGTATGTCGGATCAAATTCCATTCTACGGACTTGTCATGAACTTTCAGGATTTTAATAGCTCCCAACCATCACAACTCATCAAACATATACAACCGGGTGGTTGCTGCGCAAAGAGAGGTAGCCTTCTGATTTCACTCCCACGTTGGGTAAGAAAGTACGAAGAGGATGTACATGGCACTGCCCCTTGAGTTTTCCCAGAAAGACCATCACTGCATCGACATTCTTTTTTTACCAACGTGAAGTAACAACTTTGTAGTAGCTTGAGTGATACTCATTGGCTATACACCACCCTAGGAATTCTTGTCATTTTTGGAGAGCTGCGACGTCCTAGCCGAGAAAAGATGACCGAGGATCAACATGTCACAGTGTCCAAGTTGTGTTTTTTTTTCCTCGGGAGCCGACTAAACTACCCAGCTTCTTAGATTTCTTAGTTGAACAACAACTTTGTCGATTGTTTGTCGTTCAACCAATCCATATGCTCCATGCAGGGATGGTATAGTTCCGTATGTTTACCTCCATATTTTTGGGAAGATTTGCTGGTGTAATGGTAAATGTTCAAGACATAGAGCAGACAGCTTGGGGAGACATACAGCAGATCACCAAAATTGGCTAAGGTGTAAAGTTGACTTTCCCATGTGATAGAAACATTCGACCAACAACTGTGGTTGGTGGATTCAAGCGGTTGAACGCACCAACCAGAAATAGTTATATACCTATTATTAATCTATTATCTATCCTATATAGATATCTATAGATATTCTATAGATATATCATATCACCATGATCCAACAATGTGCTTTTTTGGGGTCACCCTGTTTACCCATACCCCGAATATGGCCAGTCGTGGCCCAGGTAATCTGATGTTGGCGGAAGGTGTTGACCCCACTCTTCCGGTGGCTCGGCATGATTTTGTTGGGATAATACTGATGAACCATTGGATTTTGGCATACAAACTGAACCTGTATGTGAAATGAAGCCCATAGATAGTGGTCAGTTTGTTTTGCATGCAACGAAAACGTTTGTGTGTACATAACATCTCTATCTCTCTCAATATACGCAAATTATGCATATTAATCTCTACTACAGTTTGTGCCTCTCCTGTCCCGCGTTGTTCAGTTGGTTGAAGAAGATGAAGTCGCAGCCCCTTTTTTTGACCGCTGTTTGACCGCCGTCGTTCCTTTTTTGGCATGAATGCTGGGAAAATGATGAGTCGCCAACGCATGGTTTTTTTCACTGGTTTTCACTGTTGTTGTTCCTTGATTTTGAGACAAGTCTGGGTTGAAACCACGTCTTGTTGCAATTCCAGAATTTGATGATTTGGGAATCAATCCCTTCCTTTCCTGTTGATTTCCCTTCAAATCCATTGAAACCTTAAGTATGGAACAGTCTCCCCGTTATAATCCCATTATAGTTCCATTGTATCAATTATATCCTAAAAAACCCTAAGCCTTATAATCCAATATGGTCCCACTGTAATTGCATTATAATCCCATGGTAATTCTATCCTATATAATCCAATATCATTGCCATGATAATTCCAAACCGCATGGATTTTCTTTCTAATCATTTCTAATCATATATAAATCTTATAATCCAATATATAGTCCCATTATGATTATCCAATATAATCATATTATCCAATATATAAATCTTATTATCCAATATAATCCTATAAATTATAAATCATATTATCCATTCAAATTCCATTGTACTCCCACTGGAATCCCATGGAAACTCACTCGCACCGTAGGTCTACCTGATGGGCGCCGAAACGAGCGGCGCCGATCTCCTCGTGGCGCCTGAGCATGCGCGAGCCATGGAGAGCTTGAAGAAGATCTATACCTTGGTCAGCAAGGACGGGAGACGGGATGGGGAAATGGAAAATGGATGGAACATGGATGGAACATGCTGATTCATGATGGAGGACATGGATTTCAAGCCAAGAATATAGGATAATATAGGATTGAAATAGGGAAAATGGTGATATCGTAGGGTTTCGTGGGGATTTTGATGGTGATTTCCATGGGATTTCATGTAATGGCCATTTCAGTTACCGGTTTATTGGAGCTACCTACCATATCATAAGGCCTATTTTTTAGGGCTGTGTCAGGGGGGATATGCCCGCAACAAAATGGCTTTATATGGTACTCTACAGTACAGTACCTCTATTTTAGGGTCCATAACCCTAGCATCTTTGTTCGGCAAACAGCTAGCATTAAGAACCACTAGGATTTAGCCGATCTGAAGGATTTTACTTGTCCCAATTGTATCCCAGACATCTCAATACAGTCCATTGTTGATCTGGTTCATTTTCCGTGTTTGTTGGTTCAATCCATGTGTTTGTTGTTTGAATCCAATGTTTGCATAGGTAATGTCTGTTTTCTGTCTAATCTCCATCCATGGTGCCGTTTGCACACATTCCGGGAAACAAAATTAAAGGGTGTTTTTTTTGCAAAATGAAAGCAAACAATCATCATCAATCATCGGTTCTGACGTTATTGTTGGGTAAATTCAATTCACCAAATATGCATTTGACACCTTACATGTTCCTCGTTCAAAATAGTATCCATTTAGATTCATTTAGTATATATCAATGACACCTTAGTTCAAATATATTGAACATCTCAAATTCACCCAAGATTGAACCCATTTCAACCGGGAATGGCTTCAAAACCCCACAAAATAGTCACAACCATATGGGAAAAAAACCATCAAATGAACCATTGGATATATACATTTTGTACTACCCACATCCTTCACCCATTGTCTACCATACCATTTAGCCACTGATTCACCATCGTAAAACGGTTAAACAAAAACAAGTAGATGATTTACAATTGATTTACCATAAAAGTTGACCCACTACTTCACTCCTGATTCACCATCATTAACCATAAACTTACCATACAAATTGACCACTAAAAAAGTTTCGCCATCATTTCACCATCATTAACTATTAACCATACTTTGCTACTGATTCACCATGCTTAATGATGGTTCATGATGGTTCATGATGGTTCATGATGGTTCATGATGGTTCATGATGGTTAATGATGGTTCATGATTTCATCATTTTTCACCATCATGTTTCACCATCATTAACCATCATTAACCATAGATATTTAACCATAAGATATTTAACATATATATTTAACCATTATTACTAACCATAGATATATATTGATCATGAATCATAGATAACCCATAGGTAACCCATGGATATTTCACCGTCATAACCCGCGCCAGGAGATGATCTGGGACGCCTCGGCGTTGACCTCGGCGGCCTTGGTGGCGGTGGACTTCGTCCTGGCCTCCGAAGCGGCGCCTGGCCACGGGCCACGCGTGCGCGGGGAGTGATTCGGAAGGGGGAAAATGGTGAGATTTATATGGTTTTATAGGATTTCATGGTGATTTCATGGCGATTTCTTGGAGTTTCATGGGGTTTAATATGGTTTGATGATGATTTCATGGTGATTTCCATGGGATTTAAATGGATTTGATTGTGATTTGATGGGGGGTAATGATGATTTAACGGTGATATTTCCTGGGCTTTGCTAGGATCTGGAATGGAATTTCATGGGATCTCATGGGATCTCATCCATTGGAAATTCCAGGACTTTCCCATGAATTCACCGATGAAATCCCACTGATCCACATAAAAGACCCCATGAAATCACGATCCTATTCAATCATGACATCATGAGATCCCATGAAATTCAGTGATTCACCCAGTGAAAAAGGGGATATCATCAGCTAACTGAAGCTTTGGGATCAGTGGTTTTTAGCGTCGATCACATTGGATTTAGCCAAACAAAAGGGGTTGTTAGGATCTTACTAGATCTTGATGGAACTCTGCGGGTCTTGATGAATCTTCGCGGATCTTAACAGATCTTACAGTGTATCAAAGGGGTTTATCATTGCTGCTCTACAATCAACAATAGAATGAGGCAACATGAGGCAACAATAGAATGAGGACAGCAACAAAGCATCTTAAAATCATTAGAACACTATTTCCTGAATTTAGCGTCCTAAAGGGATTTTGATGTTATAAGAATAGGATCTTTACACCCCATTGGGTTTGACTGAAAATGGGGTATCCCCAAATTTAATGGACGCTCATCCCTTTACCAACATAAACAATGCAAATTTGGGACTATACCATTTTTTTAGACAACGGAAAATATGGGGTAAGTATTGAAGGTGGTTATATTCAGCTGGGGTGTTGAAAGATGGTGATATTTTTTGAGAATTTCAGCGGCACCAATAAGTAAATTGATCGGTTAGTTGCTTTGTGAATGGATCCGTTCTTAAGTATAGACCAAAGCCAGAACAGTTTTTTTCTGGAAACTCCAGGAGATTTTGTACACCCGCAAAGACTCAATCTTGAAAATGTGTGTTGTTTCCGAAGAACAGCAGGGGAAAAACTACTAGAGGTTTGAAAGGTTTCCTAAAATGGGTGTACCCCCAAGTTATCCATTTTAATAGGATTTTCCGTGATAAACCATCTAACCCCCATTTATAAAACCCCCCAAATAATTCTGCTATAACACAAGGGAATGGCTTGGGCCCTGACTATTTTGACGACCAGAATGTTCACCCACAACAAATCGGTGCCAGTGAAGAACTGGAATAGTGCGACGGCGATTGTACGGCCGCAAGGCGGCGCCCGGCGGTGCCCCCATAGTTTGGTACATTGATCTACAACTCACTTACCCTCTGGTAAACTAACATAACTATATGGAAAATCACATTTTTTCATGTGTAAATCAACTATAAATTGGCAATTGTCTATAGCTATGTTAGTTTACCAGAGGGTAACTTTTGCGTCATGGATCTTTATGATCATTGCAACATATTTAAAAAAAACGTTGGGGTCATTGACCCCAACATAGCTGGGGGGGCACCACGTGGCACCACCGTGTGCAAATAATATCCTAACTTCAAGGTTCAACCCTGCAACCCTGCGCCACTTTAGCTCAAGTTGGGGGGTTGCTTGCTTGTTTCCTATCTTGAAGATTGGACGGAACATTTAGGCATATGTTCCTGTGAAATCATCAAGTTGCTAAGTATGAATTACCATGAATTACCATCCACCTTCCATTGCACCATCAGCTCTTGATGAAAGGCAATATCGGCAATGGTGTTATGTTGTGGTGATCAATGATACGCAGACAAAACATGCCCTCCATTTCCCTACATTCAGGGTAGCCGGGTAGCCCTGAACATAAGACATGCCATTTCTATCCGCACGGCCACGGTCACCGAGGAGTTTTTCGTGGGGAATTCCATCCCAGACATCTCGGGGTACCTCATCATGCTGCGAGATGCAAGGACCTGGGACGTTGATCCCATTGGAAATCCAGGGTTGGGTTCCTGGATGGGAAACTGCCAGAAGTGGAAAATACTGCTACGTTTTTACTCATCGATTCATATTTTGATTGGTTTGTACGGTTCATAGTTCACTTCCATGCTTGCTTCGGGTTGAACTCGGGTTGAACTGTACCTCTGCAAATAGAGTCCACTGACAGTGTCGCAATCTTCAAGCGATACATGTAACATTCCATACAAGATTTCATAAAAGCGGGAGCGGAAAGGAAACTGCCAAATAGCAGACACGACAATTTTGAACTTGAACATTGGTCCCTTTCCCAAGGGCTCCAATAGCTATGAGCTGGTATCTTGGGTTAGTATGTAGGCATTGTAGTTCTGTACATTCATATACATTAATTCATTAATCAATTAATTAATTGGTGTGAATTCTATATATATATACACATAGTGTACATGCATCTCCAAGTTAGTGTTTTTTTTCATTTGTTTCATCATCTCATCTCATTTCCCTTTGCCAAGAACGAAACAGCCCAGAAGCCCAGCATGCAGAGGCGTGACGCGTCGAAGACTCTCCACTACAATGGCGGCAGTGTGCCGCTGGCCGACCGCTTGGGGGTTAGCAATCAGAGCAGTTTGCAGGATCTGTGGACGGAGGGAGTTCTAAAATGGGGACGGAAATCCCTAATATCTGGCCATTAATAGTCATTAAACGGAAGATAAAGGCTTAATTAAACCTTGGGATGGAAGAATCGCTTGGGATGTCTTTGATCCAAGACCAGATCAATCCGTTGGAACGGAGCAGTTCGCCAACAATTTTGAGGAAGATTTGGGAGTTGCCAAATGCTGGATCAGACAAGAAAACCTACTATACCTCTAGATGGTTCATTGTCGTCGGTTGATGGTTGATAGTGATCCTATATAATTATATGATCTTTGTTTAAGATCATTTCAGATTAAAACCTGACTTGGTTCGGTTATATGATGCTATATGTTTATTTGAATCGTTTCTGTTGTAACCATTTGTTTGCTAACATTATTTGCATCTGTGTGTGTGTGTTGAGTTGATTGTATCATATTGTATCCATTATATTCCATGTGTTGTTATATGTGTTTCGCCCAATGTCTTGTTTGTTGATTGACTTAAACATGTTGTTTTATCATCAATGATCATCATATCCACATCATCCATGGTACCATGAAAACATAATCCCACCCAGATCATAAGGAAAAACCTGCTACGAAGCGCAACTGATACCACCAAAAAAGAAAAATAACAAACATAGGAGCAAATCAGATGACCTCCACATGACGCATATCATATTCCCAAAAATGTTGTTGATTATGATATCCAGTACCTACATCAGTGATATTATCATGCATTTCTTATATGCATAAATCATCAACATCAGGAACTCAACTTGCCGAATGACATGTATATAATAACATGTATATAATTTATAGAATGTAATAGTTTTAAACCCAAAATGTTGTCTCTTTAGCCCATTTACTAAAGGGTACCTTAAACAGGTCAAGCATGAAGCTATCTATTCCATACTCTTGCGAGGTGGTACCCCATTTGACTCTGGTTATAATTTACAACCACCACAAACCCAACACTTTAGCTAGTTAATGACACCAACTTGGTCATCATACATCAACTAAAAAAACATAATCCATAATCCCATTACTAATTATTATGTGATCCGCATACACCAAGCCCTATGTTTCTTAGTTACCTATGCAGAAATTCATATCTCCAACATGATCATTTTTGATTTTTTTCATCAGATGGCACCATCCCTAATGGGCTCCAGGACACCACCTTCCGTTTGCCCATCAAATGGATCTTCTCGCTGGGCGTCACCGCGGAGTACGCCCTGGCGCACACGAGCGGGGCGCTGGCGGTTGCGACGGACTTCAACGAGCTGCGCCGGACGCAGATCGCCCTCCGAAGTGCCGTGGAAAGGACGGCTGTCCCAAAAAATGGAAGAAGAACTGGAACATGACTGAAATCTTATGGATATTATATGACATTCTATGATGAATAGATCTTCAATAAATTGTTTCTGTTATCTTTAAGTTCAACGGTGTAGGTCAATGAACAGTTGAATCTGACGTGTTCCAATACAGTTGAAATGATGTATACAATATATATATATATATATATATATATTATAGTATATATATATATATATTACATATAAATATATACATATAACAGCAACAGGTTGAACGAGAGGTGACAATTTTACTGCAAGCCTGCAGATTGGAGATTCAAGTTGTGCACAGCGCTCCGAAGTAATGATTACCCTCCGGCAATCAAACATGGCTTCTTGGAATATCCACCATTCGCACATGTTTTTCCCTTTAAACGCATCTAAAAGTTTCATTTAGTTCTGGGCTTTTCCAGCCACGTTTGATGACACCAGAGGGTATTCATCTTGTGAAGCCAACATGGAGAACCACCTAGCCACCCATGGAACCAGAAAAACGCCGCTACGGCTACGACTGATGACTCAGGCTAGATGTGACCCACGGAAGTTCTGTGCTGTTGTGTTTGCACTGACTTTTATATAATTCTATATTCTATTGTATGGGTCAAAATTCCAGATCTCCCCAAAATCATGAGGGTCACTCATACACTTGGAATTCCAGTCATAGCAGGGTATGTCCTTCAAAAGAAATCCACGGGCCCCATTTCTGTTGAAGTACTGGGGGAATCGTCCCACATGGGGTTTCATAACCCTTGTTAACAAGTTTCATGAGTCATCCCATTTACAACTGTGGTATAACCTGTATGTTTCACCCTACTAACAAGCTGCTAAGCATCATTGGTGCTAGTAAATCTCCATGAATTGTTGCTTCTGTCTACAGCTTTTCTGCCTAGAAACTACCATTGGTGAATGATAACATATAGCTAGGTGTTATCGTACTATTTTTTGGCTAATACCCATCAAACAAACCCTGGCTTGTATTGGGCCCGGTCATATGGGATTTTTCATATGACTGTAGGCGAATGGGATTCAACACCTTTATTTGACAACTACAAGTCCATATTGATGGGTAATATATCATTATATAATATATCTATCATATATTATATATATACACATGAATTCCACATTTTTCTGGTTCTATCATCTTTTCTCTATTATTTGCTCCCGGTTCTATCAAATTCAATCCCCATTTTGAAGAAATCCCCAAGCGCGCCATGCTTCCGAGGTGCCTTAGCCTATGCCCCCAGCATCTTGCCCATCTGCATGACCACTGCAGCGATCGGCTCCCCCTTGGCCAAGTGGCTGCTGCAGAACGGGGCGCGGGTGATTTATCACAGCCCAGCAGCTTGGCGGAGCGAAGCCAGAGCCTGGGATTCACGTCGTGAATGTATAGGGGAATCATCCCCTTAGATGGCCTTGTGACCTTAAGTTTCAGGATCGGAAGGTGGCCTTAAGTTACAGGTGAACTAATACTGAGATATCATAATTTAGCCAGTTTGTCGATGGGTTAACTTGTTGGGGATTATACTAGCTGGTTTAATGGGGATGATGATAAACCATAGGATTTGGAAACTCAACCAACCTGTAGAATGAATTGGGACAATTATGGATATGTTATGGCATTTTTGAATGGCTCGTTTCAGATATTTCATCCATTTCTGTCCCAGCTTTTACTGTAGGGTGGTCGAGGTCCTACAATTTACGGTCCTGAATTTCCCATTGATATCATGGAGACGTAGTGGGGATTGGGCCAATTGGGGATATGATTTGGATATATTCCAATCAATGAATCAACAAGCATTTTGGATGATTTTGGATGGTACTAGTTGGTGATTTCTTTTTCAGCATGACTATATATAGACTGTATAGTTACACTAGCGACCTACTGTTCTCACTAGTTGCCAATCAAATCAACCTACTGGAGCCGGTACCACTTCCGCCACTTCCAGGATCATCCGAGGAATCGCTGCAACCATATCACAAGTTCACCAATCAGTTCCATTTTTAGATATGGTATTTATTTGTGCCATAAAGGTACCTTTGTTGATGGGTCTGTTTGTTGGGGGTTATACTGGGTTATAGGGGATGATCTCAAGCCATAATAGAAATTTTACTAACCAAGCAGTATAAGGAGATGGGATAGGAGTATTGTTCATGGTTTATTTGTTTTCGGAGGAAGGTTTACTTGCATGGTACATGTGATACATGTATGGTACTGGTAATGTGCTGGCTATAGTTATAGAATCAACCTGTAACTGGCGTCCCCATCGATAGATGGAGTCCATCTATCGATGGTTGTTATTTTGGTGGATATGATCCACACTGGAATCCACACTATGGTCCCATAGATTCAAAATATATGGGTCTATTCTACATATTATTGGTGAGTAAAATTCCTATGATCAGCATCTATAATTCAATAAGGAACATCTTTCATCAGCATTGTTGTGTCCACCATTGGCGAGCCGTCAGGCCAGTCCCACCTGATACGTGGCCTCTGGGGATTCCCTTCCAGTAAGGATTTCCCAGTACTAATGTACCACGTGTCTATCTTGTTGGTCCAATCCCATTTTGTTCCTGGTATATAAACTTCTGATTTGAGGTGTTTCCATCAACCAAAAGCCTGTCTAAATCATTCTCCGGAAAATCACCGGAAAAAAAAAACAAAAAACAGATTTACATGGAGAATTCATGAAAAAAAAACTATATTCTTCGTATAGATGTTTTCCATCAACAAACATGTACATGGACAATTGTGGAAAAATCTGGAAAATCATTCTCCAGAAAATTCCCAGTGGAAAAACCACCTTACCCTCTGATAATGGCTGACAGTTTGCTATTGAAAATGGCCATTGAAATAGTTGATTTACCCAGCTATAAAATGGTGATTTCCTCTAGCAATGGGACAGTTTACCAGAGGGTACATATTAATATATTATATTTAATATATCCAATGATGGGAAATATTAATAATCTATGGGAAATATGGATAGAATTGATTATTTCTATAGATTATTAATATTTAATAATAACAATAATAATAATAGTATATATATATATATAAATAATAGATGATTTCCAAAAAAATGTGGAAAAACATGGAAAAAAACAAAAAAAAAACACCCTATCTTCCCAGAGGGGTTTTTGTTCGCCTCCAAGGCCTGGAGCTCCGAAGCCCTGCAGGGCTGGAAGGACTTCGGCTGCGAGGGCGGCGCCGCGGCCACCGCGGCCAAGACCAACACGGCACTCAGCGAGGTGCTGCGCATGGACGCAGTGGTGCCGCGGTGGCTGGGGGGGTCGGGTGGGGTGGTGCCCAGGATGGATGGATGGGGGAAAAACTATGGAAAATCACCATTTTTAATGGGAAAACTCACTATTTCTATGGCCATTTTCAATAGCTATGTTAGTTTACCAGAGGGTATTGGGAAGTTTGGGAAGTTATTGGCACACTGAATTCCAATGAATCATCATGATTTTCCCCATTTATATAGATAGTAATTTAGTGCGTACCCTGGTTTTGGAATGGTTTTGGTATAGGCCACTTCGAAACACACCCAAATCCTCGCATACGTTTCCTGTCCATGTTGCAACATATGGCATTATCACTTCACTTTTTGTACTTGTAGTGTCAAGATTGTATTGAACTGATAAACCTCACGATATCCTTGTTGTCACTAGATCGTAAACCTGTATGGCACGTTTCCCAAGAACACCCGGATCAATTGGATTGCATGCAAGATTATATGTATTCAGCACTACAAATGGAGTGCAGCTGTTAATGTGATTTCATCTAAAAAATAAAAAAAATCCATTGCCATTTTCCCCCACCTGCCAGGTGAAGGTCTCTAGATTTTAACAAAGGTGCACTCTTCCTCTTCCTCCTCATCTCCCTCTACGCCAGCTCTCCCTCTTGCTGGCCTGTCAAAACTGAATGTGTACCCTGTAAGACATTTTTTTGGCTTAAAATCTTGAATGGGTTTGTTTGAAGATTGGGCATATGATGTTCCCATTTAAATTGTCATTTACTGGATATACCATGGCAAAGACCATTTTGAGACACAGCCACATCCGCGTTTTCAGAAAGGGCCACTATCAGCAGAAGCTGCCATACTTCTGCACGGATCCACATCATGGTGCAACAGGAAATTCCAGTCAGATGGTAAAAACATGTAAAAAAAAACACCATGGTTGTTGGTTAATATGTTCCCTTAAACCAATCCTGGTTGACTTTGTCTAATTTCAAGTTTGTGTTGAACTGATGTATCTCATGATATCATGATACTCTGTATATACCTGTCACTAGACCTTGCACTGTGACATTGCATTCTTCCCGGAGAATGCCCAGATCAATTACAGTAGCATATATGCAATATGGGTAGATTTGCAAAATATCAAGCAGATTCAAGTAGGCATTTATATATATATATATACATAATATTATATATATATATGTTATATGTTATATATATATATATATATCCAACGGTGAATATTATGGATGAAGGCAAGATGTCTGCTTTCTTGGAACTGCGCCTCAAGTTTGGTTCCGAGGCCCTGGGATTGCCGGACGAATTTCTGCTCCTTGGCACAGCGGTATCGGTATCCCTGGAGACCAAAGCTGGCAATAAACAAGGCAATTTCATTCAATTTTGTAGATGTTAAGTCTTGTCAACTCCAAGGGGTTCTCCCATGTGTTTTTTTTTCCAGGTTTCATTGATGAATATGTAAATATATATATATATAGAGAGATTGATATGTTTGCCTCTGCAATAAACCTCTACATATCGCCAGCTTCGACGGTGGGAGTTTTCATTCAACCCCAATTCTCCACGTATGGAATGTTTAGGAACAATCCCAAAAATGACTCAGATGTGGGCAAATATCCCATGGAATATATGGGCAAGATGGTTCATAATGAAGACAAATTGATGAATCGGGTTTCTGTCCATCTGAACCTTGCCCTTCGCAAAAACTCTCTGAAAGGAGAAGTAAAGACCCTAGGGATATCTTAAGGACGTATGCCCATGTTTGCTGGTGATTCCTGCATGTACAGTATTTATTTGCATAATTCTCAGGATACGTCAATTCGATCTTTCATTTCCTATCTTTCATTTCCAATCTTTGCTAGGTACACTCATTTTTTTTGTGAACTTAACAGCCAGCGATATACCCTTCTCTGTCCGATGTCTTGCCCCACAGAAATGTCCAACTTTGGCCCTGCGGGGAAAGAAGCTTGTGTTCCAATGCGAGGCTCTTGACTGGGAACACCATGATTTTCACCAAAGATGTGACATGGACGGGTCTCCTGGGAGAAAGCCACTTGGTGAAACCGTAGTATCATCGGATAAACAAAACTCGAAAAGCTCCAGGTCTATCCATTTCAAAGATCATATGGTAAACCCAATAATATCCTGTGGGAGGTTTAAACAACTATTTCTGGTGTAATTGGGGTTGGGTTGGGTTGGTTTATTCTTGGCTTTACCACATCAAATTCATCACGTTTTCAACTTAACCCACCCGGGCCACCTTGGGAGATTACTTGTTTTTTCTGGCCCAATTTTGCCATTCTCACAGCCTTTTTTTGGGTGCCTGAAGGGGTAGAATTCCCCCAAGATTCACCAGTGGAATGGGGCCCCAGTCGTCATCCAGTCGTGGACCATGACTGGAGATCCGCCAGGGGGCTCTCTGCCCTTTTGGTGGAGGTTTAAGCTGCCGTACCAGGGTGAGTCTAATTGAGAATAGGTTAGTATATGTCACTATTATTAGATAATTAATGAGTATAATAACTGTTATTGGGATATGTATGTGTGTATGCATATATAATTTACATTTTCTTATTACCCTTTCAAAGCTCCCGTCTCAGGGGGGACCATACCAAAATGTAAGATGCATTTTTTGGCACACCTCATCCCTTTTCTTCAATGTAAAATTGGTCGCTCAACGTTCCCCCAGGTGTCGTTTTTGTGCGAGGAACATACCTTGACGATGAAATAGACATATAACTACCGCGTTGAAAGGTAAAGTGATAAACAGTCCCAGTAGCCAAATAGGTCACTGCCATCATCCCAAAAGCTGGATATGGGGATGGGTCAAGCCATTGAAGCCCCAGAAGGGACCACAGATTGAAATGTATATGTTTCGTATGAACCGCAGCTAATTGTTGTGGCCAGAAATGTTCAAAATAATAACACCAATTGATGATGTTTAAGTTTAATTGCTGGGTTTACGACTTGAACAGTATCAGTAGTTCACCTTCCTGACTGAGACCTCCCTGCGGCCAAGGTAAGCAGTCAAAACTCAGGCTGGGCGCGGCATTGGTCCCAAAGGCAGTAGGTGATCTCACATACGCATCTGCAGGTTCCACAGTTTTCCTGCCCCGGATTACATCCGTCTTGGATCTTTATCTACAGCAGGGAGAACCACTCCCTGAACTCACCAACCACCCTGCTGTGATCGAAACAGACCCCAGTGAGCTCAAGTGTGCAAACTTGCATCAGTACCAGAGTCACAGCCACTGGAGCATCTGCCGTCCGGCAAACATTGCAACGGAAAATCCACCATTAAATTCGATGAGTTTCCCAGCTATAAACCGCCATTTGTATACGAATTTCCAGCTTGCTATGTTTGATGACACCGTTGGCTAAACCGTCCTCCCCGCGGGAGGATGAAAAAGAACGACTTCGCACATGGTCCCTGGTTCTGCAAGGGGTGGCCGTGAGGAATCGCGAGCCGGTTAGCCATGTATTTATCGAGAATGTCGTATGATCTTATGTGAAACTGGTGGGTGGTTTGGAATGTATTGTGAATAATAAGCCCAACTGACTAATATTTTTAGGGGTTGAAACCACCAACCAGGAAATGTCTGCTGTTTTTTTCATTTGATATAACAATAATATACAATCGAATCTTGTGGTCTGGCATTTCTCCACCCTAGTATTCGGTTTGATTCAATACAGTCCAGATCATTCCAGATCTACATCTGAATTTTAAATCAATCAAATATACAGTACATACAGTACATACAGAATCGACTAGCGGTGACTAGCGTCAAAACCCGGTGGAGTTGATGGAGCTTTGCACCACAGGGACCTCAATAGGAATGGTGAGAAATTGCCGCCCCACCATGGGTTTGATGAGGCATCCATCCCATGGCCCATAGCGAGGCAAATTCAACTTCGCCAAGAGTCGGGAGACAGGCGTTCCGCGGTATTTTGCCATGTCGGCGTGCCAAGTGGGGAGGATGGATCTGATTGTGTTGAATCTCGAGGAGCAGGGGTAGGGGATATTTGTTCACATCACATCTAATTTGTTGGAGAAGTCTAGGATGTCTATGCAATTTTACGCATTTGTTTGATATCGCCAAGAAAAACCATGCTTAAACCATGCTTGGTAGAGCAAGCGGCTGAGCCTTAAATCAGCTCTGGGATTTGCTATCTTCACCAGATGCACAGTTTCCGCCTGAAACCATGAACTGCACTTTGTATGCAAGGCAGTGTATCGAAACTATCATTCCTTTGTGATTAATCCGTTTTGTCATATTCATATAACACCATATGACACAAATCAAGAGAATTGATGGCTTTGATGGGTATATCAAAAACAAAGACCTGATATCATGTAACATATGAGACGCTCATATATCATCCCATATTTATCACATATATCATATATATATATATATATCACATATATCATATATCATCACATGTTAGGTGAGGATTGGTGATTCATATCCCAATCTGACCACCTGCGCGACTGTGGCACGCCACAGTCCCGTGGCCGGATCCAGGTCGTGTGGTGTACGACAGTCGCTCGAACCCACGGATGCTTCGGTGATGTTGCCCCTGGACGATGAACATGTCTGGAAACGCGGAAACCACACTGGAGAGTGTCAAGCTGATGCTTTGGGGGATATAGTGATCATATATCATTATTACTGTAATTACTTGTGTTAGGAATATTTTCGTTATTATTATTTTGTGTTTGTATGAATATGATATATGATGTGTATATATATATATATGTAGACATATGGAGAGAGGTACATATAACAAACACCTTCAGAAAAAAAAATGATAAAACTTACGGTATATATATAATAATATACATAGATGAATTACCTATATATATATATACACGGTATATCATCTACACATGATACGTGGCGAGCAGAATGAAGCACCATGTATGCCAGCACTGAGCCACTGAGCGGTCTCAGGATCAATCGTCGCGTCATGCGAGACACCTATCCAAGATTCGTGCTGCTTGGCTCAGTTGTTTGTCTTCATACTTGGTGGCTCAAGAATCATAAGTGGGTTGTAACCGCAGTCATAAGTAGGGTAAGGTTAGTTCAGTCATAACTGGACTCACAGCCCGTTTCCCAACTGGGAAGAGCCACCAAGTAGGGAAGGTTTGGGACTAGTTGGTTACCGCCGCAAAACCCTTTGTGGGGCCTCAGCCATATTCTATGCATGCATCAATACCCAATGATGGTCAAAAGCCTGGAGATGTAGCTTGTACTTTTCGGCGGACACAGGAAGTGCATGCACAAACAGACAACCTTAAGGACTTTGGGTCCAAAACTGCAAAACCATATGCGTCATGATCTGCACAGGTTTGAGCAGTCTGAATGACATGGATGATGGGTCGGACCGGTGGCGTAAACAGCTAGGATGAAGGAAATAAGGTGGTTTCTTGGTAGTTCTGTGCCACATTTGCATTGCCCCATTTCATGGCGTTGATGTGCTTGTTCCCGTTCCTAGCCATTTTTGCTGGGATAGTGGATCGAAGAACCGCAGGGGGTTCACCATGTACCCTGGCTACGCACAAGCCCAAGCATAGATTTACCTTTAAATAGCTTAAAAATCCTTAAACTATTTTTACAGAGGATATGTTTTTTTTTTTGGTAGAAAGCAATTATAATGAGTCCCTTTACAAATCCCTGTGCTACACCCTCAGAATCAACCAATCAGTAGAAGGAATCCACAAAAGAGATCGTTAACATATCCAGATTCTGAGCATTTTTTGAGGCTTCAACGAATCATGATTCCTCCGTATGGTCTTGTGTACCCCCAAATTCAATCAAATTCACTTGAATATGTTAATCATAACGTTCCCAATGTTAAATTGTTTTGTCAGAGACAACCAAATAATATTGTTGGTTATATATCCTCATTATATCTTCATTTTGCTCAAGTATTGCTGGTTATGATGCATATCACCATTTTTATTGCCTTCCCATCGCGCCAAGCCCGGGCAAGGCGCTATGTGTTGTCCAAGTTGAAACAGTCGTGCCATCCAAATCTCGCTGAGCGCCTCGATCAGTGGGGATGGATCTGTCTTGAAGTTGGCTTCTTACTGATAAAGTAGTTGATTGGAATCCAAGTGGAGTATCATGCAGTAATTACAATATATATATATATAATTATTATACATATATGATTATGTTTATATACGTATATAAATATAATATTATATAAACAATTACACATATAATTATATATATATACACATGTGACATGTGTGTGTGTGTGTCAATGTGGAGGAAAATATTGGATAATATTGGTAACTACATAGGATAAAGTCTAGGACTGGACAGGGACTGGATTGGTGCCAATCTCCTGGGACGCAGGACGCATCGCCTTTTCGCACCTGCCAACAGATTCGGGTTGATCAACCCATCCCCTTAGATCTTCCCTGACCGATGCCATGGAGCCCTGGATTTTTCATCTGTATACTCTACTCTTTTTTGTTACAGTCCGACTCACTTTCATGGATTTTTTTTTTACTCGAAATCTGTGCGGTGAACCATCGTCTTGACTTTAGGTGGTTGGCTGCCCGTTGTGGCTTGGTTTTATCGCGGCACTGTCAGGTTTTATCGCAAATTCTACAGGGAGAAGGCGAAATGGCACTTTGGAGCCTCAAGTCGTCACCCCCTTCAGAAAGATAGTGTGGAGGTTGAGTCTCTGTCACTATTTTGTATGATGTTGATGGAGGTTGCGTTTCTATTTTTTTGGACTTGCTACACATCTTCGTTAAACAGTGTGAATCTCTTTGGTTGGCAATGTGACACATATCCCACTGAATTGCAAAGGTAGGTCAACGTAGCCAGGTTTCAGTAAGAGGGTTTTGGCGCCGCACGCAGGACAAAGATTCCTTAGCCAACTTTCTACCGTCAATCTACAATTGGCGACCTTTCTGGGTCTCTTGGCTGTCGCTGTTTCAGGCTCATGTAATTGGGGTGGTCCTTAAGTCAAGGCTGGTTCCCCAGTAATTAAAACTTGGTTGTTTCAATACTAAAATGGTTTAGTAACTTGGATGATTTTGGGGTGGTCCCATGACTTTGGAAACCTCTATCAGGTGTTCATTACGTCTTGGTTAATAAGTTTAGCCTTTGAATCTTAGAGGTGCCCAAGTTTCACTCTTGGCAGAACCCATCACTGATTGCAAAAATGACACACACACACACACCCCATCATCTATTGATGACATCAATCAGCTGACAATATCTGGAACCTCATGACACGCTTGTGAACGATTTGAGGAAATGAGTGCCAACCATCCAAAAAATAATCGATTGGTTGCATCCCTTGGTAACCCCAGTTTCTAGGTCCAAATTTGTTCTTTAGTGGGTTGCTACACACCGAACCTAATTGTAATGTGTTGTAAATATCCATTTAATTCCAGTTATATGTTTTATGGATTTATATGATATGTATATTATATATATATAATTATACGTATATTAATATGTAGAGTTGGATATTACATATTCCATACATGTTATCCATTGGTTCTATTCCCACTATCTCCACATCTTGGTAATCGTTGCTAAAATCCTCATTGAAGGCGGACTTTGCAGGAAAGCCCCATATTTGATGGGAATACCATGGTGAAAACCATGTTTTTGTTCTGTAGATTTTCCGATTTTCCGTGAACTATCCAGTGGTTAGAGGGAAGCGGTGAGGAGCTTACTGAGTATACAAATTCCCTGTGGGGTCTCCCAGTTGGAGCTAGCAAGAGTTTCCCAACCTGATAGCTGAAGCATGCCATGGTTATCTCCCTGATTTCCCATGAAATCCGCATGAAATCCCCAACCATTTTCAAGGCTCCGAACCCTTCGGTGGCCATCAACAACTTCGAGGGCTTCGACTGTCGAGGCGGCTCTGAGATACTGAGAGTTTTTTCGGCTGCAGGATGCATGCTTTTTTTTAGGGACAGTGGGAATACATTTGGGAAATGCTCTGCGGGATTGGAATGGAAGCAACACACATATTAATATCTATGGTAGTTTCTGTTGGGATAAGCATCCATTGACGTCATTTTTTTCGCGGCCTTGTTGCAGATGATTGATTTGACCAAGCCACATGCTGATTTGATCAAATGGATTGGGAATACTCAACCATCAACCCGTGTTTCCTGAAAGTGAATGGTGCAATGGAACCCTGTTGGTTGATGGTTCGGGGGGAGTACTGCCAGCCACTAACAGGGTTCTTGGAGATGAATAAACTTATGGATTTGTGTCTGATTGTGGCATTACTATATTAATAGCTTGCCTTGGTACATATGTGTACACATATACATATAACTATTCGTATATGTGTACTGTAACATGTTATATAGATATAGACATATTATATAAATACATATGTATATATATATATATATATATACACATATAATATATATATATATATATATACATATACTCATAGGGAGCATCACCATCTCGGGGTGGGAAGGGGGAGACCACCAGGCACAGGCGGTGCGCCACGCTTGACGTCCACGCTAGTGGGCAACATCACCGAGTGCACCATGATGGGTTCCTGCGCCGCTTGGTGCCGGTCATGGCAGGTGGAGACAGAGGAGAGGCAGGTGGGGAGTGACAGAGCCATAAGGCTGAAATACGAGTGATTTTGTGGTTATTTCTATGGGATTATACAATCCATAAATGGTTTTGTAAGTGACTTATAGCTGGTATTTTGGGCCATAAGTGGAATATTAATGGAATGAGCATGGAATGTCTTTTTGGAACTGAGAATATGGATGATAGGAACTATAAGAACAAGGATATACTGGGTGATAATAGCTGATAAGACGATGATGATGATGATGATGATGATGATGATAAAATGGCTTGCGATCAAACACACGGGCGTTCCCTCCAACTAGCATAAACCGTGCCCGTTTTTTGGGGGGCGGAAGACTCTTTCCATCTTCAAATGGCCGATTCTCAAGGTTTATGTAATTGGGGATGGAACAGTATGTGGCAGTAGAGGACAATAATGGACATGAAATAACTCGTCAGCAACCAATATTGGTCAATTTTCAGCTAAAGATGGGGATGTGATACATAATTTATATATATATATATAGCTGTATAGAAAGAAGCAGACACAAGGAGATGACATACGGAGATCAGTGGAACTCTTTGCAGAAATGTCACAAGATACACTCAACGGGCAACGGGTCGAAAATTCACCGAGACCTTGGCTGGCACTAGACCTTTGATGATCTTCTATTTGTCATCTTGGATACGATATGGGAACCCAAACTGTTCAGGGAGGTGGCTCAACAAACAACCAGATTACTCCCATGTGTTTCAGTGAGACACAGTTGTTTTGTTTGAAATCCCCATTCCTTTTTGATAGCGTTTGTCTCTTCATGTTGGAATTTAGTTTCAATCACCAAAGGTACAGCTGGTTCCACAAGATTCCACAAGTCATACGATTCAATATAATTCAGCTTTTGGTGGTCTTCGCGCTTAAACATTCACGTTTGCCGGTCCGACCCTCTTTTCTTGGAGGTCACTGTACATCCCAATTATTTTGGCCTTGAATTCCAATTGATTTTAGGACAAGCACTATAGCGACGACGTTTCTGGCTTAAATTACCAATTATGTTGGTTAAATCCATGTTTTCTATTGTTTTCTTAGATGAATCCAATTGTTTATTGCTTACACTTCTATTTTTGTTCCTTAAACCTAACTTATGGTGCTTCAATTCCATGTTTTAGATATATCCAAGATAGACACCATAATATGATCCACAAAAAAACATATATCCACTAATTACTCGTATATTTCCATGCAGTATAGGCTAAACTGACATAGATGTGGAAAAAACATGTGTAGATCATTTTCCTTGAACAAACCATGGGGTTTCCATGGTTTTCCACTCATATTTCCATGGGTTTTCCATGGGTTTTCCATGGTTTTGCCCTGGGGTAAAAATCAAAGGCTCTGGTCGCCTCTCTGAGGATATGCTCTGCGACCTGGTGCACGACCTCACGCGGAGCTGATACGAAAAAAATCCACCCGTTGAGTGGGCGTTGAGCCGGTTATCGTTGGGGGAGTTATACCAACCATAGGGGATGTATATATATATTTATATATTTGTAGATATACAGTATATATATATATACATCATATACTATATATATATATTGGAGCTATTCAACATAGCCTTGGGCCTTGTTGATTTTTGAAATAGATAGTTATACTACCTGGGTTTGTGGGGATTATTATACCCCATAGTAGAGAAACCTCTCAAACACGGATTATATGGAATTAAGAATAAAGCAATAAAAACACGTGGATGTCTCTGGTGATTGAGATAGCCATCAATCTGGGTGAAGGATAATCAACTTCACTGGCCGATGTCCGCATAAATGCCGCTTATATTATATTGTGTTGATATGTTCTTACAGTGTACGTATGTTTGCAATAGAGCCAGTTTTCAGAATACAAATGAGTATAGTGTATTTGTTATTTGACCATGGTTCAGCTTACAAATGAGTATATTGTATTTGTTTTGTGAGACACATGTTTGATATAATCATTTTGTTTGGGTTCTAAATCAATGGTCAACAATTTCAAAGGCATATGGAATGTCATACCATGACCGGTTATTGGTTGTAAATACTTTAACATAATGTGAACTTCCAATCGAAACTGGGACATGATTTGTAATGGCAAAACTGAAGCCGCTCAGAAGATGCCAGCAGAAGGTGTGGATGAGCAGATATGTCGACAGCAGCTGCAACACCATAGGAGTGGATGTGTGTGTATGTATAGGCCTATTTGCTTATAGTAGCAAAATGGCAATTTGATTCAATTTGATCCAACAAGACCCATAATTGTATTAACGCCAACACAAACGGTAGAGTCTTAATTAATTCTAAACCTAAACTCTTCCAGAAGAGGTGCTTATCACAGAGCGAAAGCCCTTTTGGTTGACTGTTCTGTGAATCCATTTTCAAGAAACCGTCATTGGCCTTGCTAGAGCAGAACTCACTTGGCACTGTCAGCATTTCTTCAGCAGTACATGAAGCAGCAAGGAAGAAAGGGTCTTAGCTGCGCGGGCGGAAATCTTATTGGCAAATGTAGAACGAAGTGCACCCAGCAAGTCAGCAGGTACTTGCTGTTTGCCTTTGCTCATAATTGCAACATATATCAACATATTACAACTTAGTTGTATAAACTGTAGCCTTTTCTTACTTAAACATGTCAAAAGTTACAGTAGCTTCCACCATATCTTGCCACTTCAACCCCCTTGTTCCAGCGACTCCCAATTCCCCGCCTCTGTGCCTAAGGATAGAGGATGACTTGATCGAAAAGGCAAGAGAGGCGCGGTCACAAGGTTTTGGTCCAAGTTGGCGCAATTCTCTCCGATGATGTTGCGACAAGAGGGCAACCTCAATGTTTCAGTGTAGGCAAACCTTGGGCTTTGTACGTAGGGTTACATAGCCGTGATTGAATCTTGTGGCAATTTGCATTCTTCATGGTTCGAATCCGCATGCATCATGATTTACACATACTGTGTATTAATGTATATTATATATTCACATTCCCATTGTACATGTTGACCGCATTGCTTTGTTGGTAACAATCTTCAATCTCTATGTGTGATAAGCAACCGCACATGTTAATTTGTCTTTGTTATATATTTAAGGTATCTAATGTTTATGTGTAGAGGGTTCCCCATGTTTGCTGGTTGAGCTTGATTTCAAAGTTTCAAAAGGTGTGTACTCCGTTTTGCGGATGTTCACAATTTTATTTGTTTGTTTCTTAGGATTCATTCCAGATCCTAGTCCATTTCTGCGGCAGAAGATCTAACATGATCTAATCTGATGATAGACACATCCGAAGTATTTCTAAGTCTCGAAGCTTTGGTTTTCAGTTTCAGAACTGATAACATAGCGGTTTTCTCAGAATTATTTGTATATTACATTATATTACATTATGTTACATTATATTACATTATATTACATTATATTACATTATATTACATTATATTACATTATATCATTATGTTACTATGATATTAGATGGTTTGTGTCTTACTCTAAAAACATTCCCGTGCCAATGGTCGGAAGATGTCGTAATTTAGGCTGTTGGCGTCCATGTGCTGCACGAGACCACGGAGGGTCGCGAGGCGCGGCTGGGAGTCAATCAGCTAAGCAGGGATTGCGGCGACGATGGAAAAATGGGGATCTACTGTGGATATGTTTTTTTTCATACATATCATATACAATATATATATATATATATGTGAATCACAGAATATATATATATATATACTGTGGATATATAGAATAATCAAAGAATATGCAATCTGATGTGAATCGATTTGATTCGAAATGGGGTATCTCAACACATAGTTTTGTTTGAATGGGCAAGATGTTCAAAGACCATTCAAGTTGGGGGTACCATATTGTGTTTGGACTCACCCACAATGTTGTTTTTTTGTTTTTTTTTACTATGATTCTATTGCAGACACGTTTGAACTTTTGAAGCTAGATGTAGGGAATCCCATCAGATACATACTATAATTGTAGGCGACACCTTTTGCATTTATGTGTATACTTTAGCTACACAAAAATAAAAGACAGTACACATTGTACAATAATATCTACAAATAATCAATCTCTATATAATTGTAGGTATGCGTCCGCATAGGATGAATTATGATTATGTGACCAATTGCTTACATTCGCCGGGATGAAACCACCAATGGCTTTTGGCGAATGGCTGGGAATGGCTGGGATAAAAACATTCACTGGTTGGTAGCTAAGCCACCCATCCCAAAAGTGGTGATTTCATGGGAATATCATGAGAATGGATGGGTAATATCATCCATATCTCCATATCAAAGCTGGGAATCTCAGGATGGGAATATCAGGAGCTATGTTCATCCTCTTGTAATGTAACATAGCTTTGGAAAATGGATGAACATGGACCATTCCAGTTCGACAAGTTACCTAGTAAAACTGGCGATTTTCCATATAGCTGCCATAGTATAGTCAAATAAACAGGGGGTACATGGTTGTTGTTGGTTGTTGCATGGTCATGTTAAGATTGTTGCAAAAATGAGACAACTATTGTTCAATGATAACTACCCGTTTTACCCCAGGTGTCAGTCAACTATTGGTTTATATTCCGGAAGCATCTGATTCATTTGTGACAGAATGATTTTGGGGTGCAACAATTTCAATGACAAGAATAACAATGTGACCACATAGTAGCTAACGTACATTCCTCTCATGTTCTATACCAGATCACTTCAGATCAATCATAACTGATTGGTGGTTTCAAGCATTTTTTTATGTTCCACCATATATGGGATAATCCTTCCCATTGACAAATATTGTTCAGAGGGGTAGGTCAACCACCAACCAGATAATGTTCCCTTCTAACATCCCGGACTCCCCATTTGAAGACCCACCTCATCCAAGTCTTTGAAGCATTTTTTGCATTGAAAGCCATGATGACTTGGGGATCCTCCATGACTTAAGAAACAGCCATATCTACCCTCTGGTAAACATACAAAAAACTATTGAAAATCACCATGTCTAATAGGTAAATCAACTATTTCTATGACCATTTTGCCATTTCCAATAGCAAACTATTAAATGACCAAAGGGTATGTCCACCCTAAACCCATCAATTCGTCCATCGATGAGAAATCCCCATGACATGGCCAGGTGTTGACGATCCGGGGCACGATGTGGCAGAAACGGCAAGCAGTGCGGGGAATGCTGGAGTCGCCTGGACAGAAAAGGGATGACATCTCCAATTACCCTGGCTTTTTTCACGGGGAAAATGAGGCTTTAAACTGTTTAAAATCTCATCTCAATATCTCAGGAATAGGACTTGGGCTTGGATGGGCTATGGTATGGTATCCAGGATTGGCCATGTTGAATGGGCACTGCATGGAAACATCTACAGCCATCAGGGAGGGAGACGTCCGTCTTGTTCACAAGCAATGGCCAACGCCCCGAGCCGTGCGGGCACCATTGAGGCGACTCTTTCCCAAGGAAGGCTCTTTGCCTCTGCTTCTTGGCTTCCCATCGGGACTTGGAGTTGGCGGACTAAATCGTCGCCAAGACTGGAGACCTCGGTGGTGTTTCAATAGAAGATGTCTATGATCCACGATACAGGTATTGAGTCGATGGATGGTAGCAATCCAGGCATTGATATGAATACTGTATACTTATAGATCTTATAATGTATACTATTGTTTATGAATATCTGACTAAAATTGTGTTTTCTGAGTGGAGTTTGGCCATGGATAAGCAATCACTTGCGGCAGTGACTCTGACTCTGCAGGTTGCTGCCCACCGCATGCTTTCCAGCGCTGCAAGCGCCAGAGCTTTGGGAGGGTTTGCCACATGGCACACGTGCTGCCCGGGGGTTGAATCTCTGAGGGTGCATCGGAGGATGAACAACTCTGACAAATGGACCCTAGTCTTTAGTATTTGGGGTACATCTATAGCAATAGAAGGGATGAATATCGCATTAAATCCCTGTTGGTTTTATATCATCCCCATGATATCTCCATTCTCCCATTAAATCACCGATTTCCCATGGAGTCGTCATCCTGCTGGATCCAGGCAATTGCTGGGGGCGCGGCTGCACCTTCCCGAGCGCAGGGATGGCGAGCGCTTCTGGGCCTTCGCAGAGGGTGCGCCACGTGGGGCGCTGGGGTGCGAAATGGCTGAGATGGATGTGGGTTGTAACGACCTCACTGCGACCTCACTGGAATGATGGTTAGTAGGGGAAACAATAGGGAAATCATCATCAAATGGCCTTATTTCAGATCATATAGATTTATATAGTGAAATATGATAATTTACCCAGATGGATGTGGAATTATCTCCTAGAATCTCCTAGAATTTATGGATTTTCTCTGAATGTATACATAGGGGAAACATCTCCTAGAACAGGGGTACCCCAAATCATCCAAGTCATGGATGACCATTTTAGTATTGAAACCAATGGTTTTATGGGGTACCTCCATTTATGGAAACCCCCAAATGGCGATGTTTGTGACATTTATGAGATCAAGAACAATTGTCAAGTGTTTGGGTGGAAATCCATTATAATCATGAAGATGTGGTAATGTTTTTGGAGGAGACACAGGACATTTGATGAGCCAATGATCGTTTTTTGAGGCGGTGCACCCTGTGATTGAGCCGCTGGGAGTGAGAGGGGATGGTTACCAGCAAAAGGTTGATGTTCCAAGCTCGAGAGACTCCTTTCTGGCGGTTTCTCATACACACCAAAGATATCCAAAGATAAAACTACTCTAAATGAGACATGGTCTGTGGCTAATTTTCTCACTAAATATTAAAATATATTGAAATCATAGGTTAATCCTGGTTGGTGGTTTCAAACACGGCTTTTATTTTCCATAATATATGGGATAATCCCAACCCCATTGACGAATATTTTTCAAGATGGTTAAAACCACCAACCAGAATCATTGGCATGGGCTTCACCATGGGTGAACACCAGGCAATCGGGAGCAGATGCTGTCGACTGCCACACGTGTCAATACAGCCTTGCAGGAGAGGGAAAGGGGAGGAAGCCATGGCCGCAAACGGCACCGGTGAATTGATGGTGTCTTGAATCCATTATCTACAGTATTATGCATATAATTAATATGTGTATTTACCATTATAAATTATATAAGTATCTAAAATTCTGAGCGATGTAATTGTGTGAACGTGTTGGTCTGGACAAGGTCCATATATGTTTGATTTGAAATCGGACGACTTTGGAAAGCGCATATGGAAGAATATAGCATTGTCGCCTCAGTTTCTTATTCGTGCATGAAAACCATCCCGTACTGATTTGACGAATTATCGATAAACTCGTGTTTCCGTCCCAAAAAAGATTAAAAGATAGACAAGTCATTCCATTCTATATCTGTTTGGTGGTTTGGAACATGTTTTTCCCATATATTTGGAATATAATCATCCCAGCTGACTACTATTTTTCAGAGGGGTTGAAACCACCAACCAGATGATGTTTTGCCCCTCTATTTTGTTTTAGGATTTCGATCAACGATTGTGATAATTAGAGGTAAACCCATCACCATTCATTAGCCAACGGGATTCCCACTTTGTAGTATTTTATCATGGGCATTCAGCTATACCTCCAAATGCTCGCCCCGCAATTTATGATGAAAAAATCCCAGCTTCGCCCTGCAGAAATCATCAGTCTTGTTGCTGGTCGATTCGACCAGGATCTTGCAGATCACGGTCGTTTGGTGGAGGAGCACTTCACCGAGGACCCAGCAATGGACTTCAGTGGGGAATCACGGAAGTGAAATCATTATGGGTTAAAAGCACATAGTTTGTTTTAGTTTGTTTTGTTTTCTTTCCTGAACAATAGGTTTGTAGTTCAGAATGTCATCATTTCTTAAGTCTTTTAATAAAGTACCTCTGTTTTTCGAGGCAAATCTCCTGGTCAGCCCTGGTAAAATCCACCTTTTTTCCCAGGCCTTCCCGGGCGGTGGCTTCGTCCAGGACTTAAGCCGTGCAGTGCCGCAGGTGCTTCAGATGCCGCAGCAACTTTTGCATCCGCAGAAGCTGCAGGATGTCACGGAATCCGGGGGAGACAAGTCGGTGCTTTTGGGAGTGTCATGGGGATATGATATAAATATATAATGTGTCCGGGAATATGATGTGGATTATGACATGTGAATAAAAAATTAGGGTCGGAATATCATGTTGTAGGGAAATAGGGGATATGAATGGATATGATAATCATTGGGTCATTGGGATATACTGTGTTATATATGTATTTATACATCTAATGTAATTGGGAATATGATAGAGATAATACAACCAACAAATACCAACAATGATGGGATATGGCTGAAGCATGGGGTGAACCATTTTTGGAGCGGGATATGATGATCAACCATTGGATATTGTGGGATTGGTGGTAAAAGAATAGTGAAACATATCCAATGTTCTATCATCATGTTCTTTCTTAAAATTGCCATGTTGGGGGGTCTTCCTGTGCTAGACTCACCAATGTTTTCTTTATAATGATTATTTTTCGGGGTTAGCTTGGGAAACCTGGGTATTTAACTTTGAGCCCCGCTGTTAACTACATCAATGGGGACAGTTGGATATGGGGTTGCGTTCTGGGTAAACCAACTGGATGGATAGTTTAAACAAACTAATTGTCGTTGCTTCCACCTGCCGAGGGTCGAATAAGATTTGATGTCAGCTGGCTCCTCTGCCTGATTCACTGATTCCTCTATCATAGTCGAATCATAGTTTTCTAGATCATATGACAGTGAAATATAGTAACTATGAATTGGTGAATATATGACTATAGTTTTCTAGATCATATGACTATAGTATGGTGAATTTGGATGACTTGAAGACTTGGGACCATTCAAAGTCAGATCGGATTCCACTGGTCACTGGCTGCTTAAAGCCCTGGCAGCTCCGGGTACCTCCGGGCACCTCCGGGCGGCTGAAGAGATGTTTGCTGTTTTTCGATCTGTATAGCACATATGATGCCTTTGTATGTGCTATACTATGTGCTATACTATGTGCTATACTATGTGTATATATATATATATATGTATATATCAACAGGAGATAGTTAATTTTTACCGTGAGATATCATTCTTATACTGTAGATATGGTCACACTTGACCCGTTTTGGGGGTACCCAGCCCCATGAGGTTAATGCCTTCACCCTCTGAGATGCTAGCAATCCTGGCACGCTGCCAGGAGCAGACCCAGCGCATGCTGCAAGAGCGTGTGCAGAAGCAGTTGGAAGAACTGCAGAGGACACGAAGCCCTGGTGATTCCGGCAATAGATGTCTTTTTCGCTTGGTAGGTTGATTAATAGAGGGTTTAATAGCAGGTGAATGATGATAAGTATACAAGCCGGCCCATCTATTTTCCCGGAAGGGCATCATTGCTACTGGCAATATCCGTGGATAATAAGTACTACATACCAACCGTAGTAGATGTCAGTGTGGGCTGTTGTGTAGCAGAATTCATGTGAGTAGCTTGAGACTACGGAGCCAAACACAGATATCTGCCGGCGAAAGCAATGCTGGTTCCATGGGCCATTTCCTGGCATGTCATTGAAGGTGCCTGGGACAATAAAGAAGTAATTCAAAACATTTTGCACTACACGTAGACAGCCGTAGACATATGTAAACATGGAGTAGGGAAGTCACCATGGTCAACCACGTGCGATGCCAACTTAGGAGCCTCAAGTCGTCAAAAAGAAAAGTCCTATTCTGCACCAACAAGGGGAAAAATATATGAAAACATATATTTAAGAGAGTTGACTACATGTTTTTGGGTTTTGTTGTTTTCATTGGTTGACCAACTCACAGTGTTTCTTTCTTATGGCGGAATGAACACAATTCCAATGATCCAAGCCTGGTGTATTTGAATCCGGGGTGGGTCCACACAAAATAGGTTGAGCCCACCCACGATCCCAGAATTGGTTTGGTTGGATGGAAAGTCCCCAGGAAATTCAAAAGATGGAAGTAAAAACGGTTTCTGCACATATTTAGTCCGTCCATTTATTTTTGTTTATTCTGATGCTATCCTGAATCTGATTGCAAAACCACCTGTTCTTATTATTAATGCCCGAAGAAAACACAGATTGAATCCATATATTGTTTGGACCCTTCTTCTTGCATTCCGCAGTGCTAGGCGCTCGGACGGGACCCCGGCTGCACCAGCGCCTGCGCCGCATGGCATTCTGAAGAAGCGGGAGGCAGAACTGGATGATGGATGATGGGATGGCACATGGTGATTGAATCTCCGGAATAGAATTTGAATTCATGTTTTTCTTTTTTCCATATTTGTATACATATTAAGTACATGTATATATATATACATACATACACATGCATATTGAATATTTGCATAATATGCATATTTTTGGTAACTATATATACACGCATTTTTTGTTTTACATCAAAATAATTCAAAATAACCATATAAAATATGTATGTGTAATTTGTATGCATAACATATCATAACATATTTATTTGAATTTCAATAACACTCATAAATATATATATATATATACTTACACAGCGTGTATATTTCCTTTGAGGGATACTTAGATATGAATACACATACAATGAACATATATTCTTACAATATCAATTTGCATATGTTTACATGATCATGATAATGAAAACCAATATTCGGAATAAACAATTTGAAATATGATCAATCAATATTCTACGGTAGTAAAACAATGTTGATCAAATTTGTATGGTCAGTGGTTTGCCAGGGCCTGCACTTTTAATTTTGAAACACCTCTCACCTCTCCCATGTTTGTGGTTTCAAGTGCTATCAAACATATTGCATGATCCCTAACCACTCGCCTTAGAAGTGATGTTGAAATACTACCACAAAATTCAAGGGTTGGGCATTCAAGGTTTCTTTCATCTCTTGCAATTTCATGGTGAATGGTTCTTGGTTGAATGGGGCCCTTGGATATGGGCACAACATTGGATACTATAACTATATAGCTGAAACAACCAACGTGCAGATCCGTTTTTTTATATCCATGGCAATGTTTGTTGGTGACTGTTCACATTGTTTTTTTTTTTTGCGGAGGACATCCTCATGTAACCCCCCTTGTTTTTTTGCTAAAACCCAGATGATCGCCGGCAAAAATGATTGTGTTGTCAAATGCATTCTACATATTTGGTAAACTATTCAGTCGAAGGTGGGGCCCCCTACTTACCTGAATTGTTTTTTACGGATAGGTAAACTAAAGCATCTGGAATTTATGGCGATTTTAACTATAGTAGGTAGTATGCCGATGTGGGGGTATAATGGTGTCTGTGCTGATATTGTCAACCCGGATACATCAACCCTGTTGACGAATTAGGTGATTACCCGCGATCAATTCCTGTTATGAACTGCTATCCCCGTAAAGGAGAACTGGGTGTTTATTATTAGTCCTACGTTCACATTACCCATTGATTTCATCCTCCTAAATCTCAAAACGATTCTCAATCAATACCAATGATTCCCCTGTCAATCCGATTGGTGGTTGATATCCCCAATCAAATATCCAATCTATAATCTAATCTATGTCAATCAATATACCCAATTAATCCCAATTATATATATTATATATGTTGATCAAAAATACCAGGCGGGGACTCCGTCTTTTTTCCAAGTCGGTTTAATGTAGTAGGTTAAACAGATAAGTAGGATGTATAGTGATACCTATAGTAAATGGGGACTATCATGCACCTTACACCTACAGGGCACCATTTATTGTTTCAAAGTATCCCACGCACGTCCCACATAAAACAAAAACCGCACGCTTCAGGTGCCACAGCCGTGCGCCAATCGGTCTGACCAGAGCGATGAGGGCACCAGTGGTGCGCCGCGGTTGAGGGTTTACAATCTACCAAAATGGGGGGTTTCCTAAAATGGTGGGTACCCACAATCATCCATTTTAATAGGATTATTTTCCAGTATAAACCCTCCATTTCGGGTATCACCATTTTTGGAAACCTCCCCATTATAAACATTTATAGACTGTAAATGGAATGAATGTTCTTATGACGTGAACCAGGAACATAATTTGCCTCTTGATTGCTACTTTGGGTTTGTTAATCCAAACTGGGGATATTTAGCAACAAAATCTTGACTCTTGACTATACTCATAGATCAACAGTATTAGTGGGCCGGACATACCTCAGAAATCACCAAGAGAACTTGGTCTGGCTCCATAAAGGGCCATGCAAATCCCTTGAACGTCTTTCTTGAAGGTCTCATGTAGGTTTTCACAAGGAGGGAGTGGCGAACAGTTGCGATGATCCCCAAAGTAAACGAGTAGTAGCTTGCATGTTGCTGGGCATGATTACCCAAACGCTTACATCCGTCTAGGGGATTATCGCAGCGGCAAAAAACATATTGTCAACAGAAATCATGGGAATTTCACAACTGGAGGACCACACTAATTTGAGTACAACAATTTTTAGAGTACAGAGAAAACACATGGAAAGGCCATCAACTTCAGTTCTACAATACGGATCCCCAATGGATTTGTCGGCTCCTACCAGTCCTACCCGTTGAAACAGAGCGGTGAGGCCTGAAAGCGCCCAGCTGTCCCTTGCGATTGCCGATGCCTCGAAAGCAGCTGGAATTCCTCATCCCAGGTGAAGATGATCCGTTTTTGGAACGGGGCATCATGAAATATCACCATGATCAACTTACTGGTGCTAAACGTAGGGAATGGATGGGTTGCTGGGGGTTGCTGGGATGATGATTACTACCGTAGTGATGACTGGGATCATTCCCGAACATTCCCTGCGTTTAGCACCAGTAAGTCAATGATATGTAATCTATGATAGATATCAATCATCATAGATAATCCATATGTAATCATCAATATCTATCATAGATAATCCATATATCATATGTAATCATCATAGTCAATGATATGTAATCGATAGCTTGTGTGTGTGGGATGATTGTCCGGTTCCCAGCTGTCAGCTTTGAGAGCCAATTTCTCCTGCTGAAAACCGATCTGGGTGGAATGTATTGGATCTGTAGATATTTGGAACGGGGTACCTTATTGGAGTTCTATTCGATATTGTATTGGCATGTGTTGGCGATAGTATATATATATATATTATATTATAGTGTATATATATATATACATCCATTCATGATTTAACCCCGGCTTATAGATGATTTTCCCAGCTACTAAGTTCGCTTTGTTGTGGAATTCCCAGTGCTACATTTGACCGGAGGGTAAATCGGTAAATCCATGAATCTTCCATGTAAAAGTATCAAGATCTCATGAATTGTCCATTGCTCTTCCATTGATATCCCATGAACAATTCCACAAAAATATCCCTTTTTCTGCCATTAATTATACCATTTTCTCTTGGTCCAATCCCCAGTTTCTCCAACCCAGCCGTTCACCCAGCCGTTCAGATCACTTTGCGGCGGTCGCCAAGACCTGCTCAGTGCACCTGGACGTGGAAGAACTTCTTCCAGGACAAGGGCATGGGCAGGCGGGGATTTCACCCGCAAAAATTGGGGGACTTAACCGACAAGAATGGTAACTTCACACGCAAAAATAGGTAGGTAACCAACACAAAGTGTGATCGAACCAGCAAAAACGGGGACTTGAAACACCACACATGGTAAGTATTTTATTTATTTTATGGTATATCAATATCTTATCATAAAAAACACGTAGAAGTATATATAGTAGGATACAATCCAGCGGTGCCGAGGGCGAGACAGGTCTGACTCAACCTTGATAGGAATGGGTGAATAATGGGTGTGTCTGAAGATGGTGGAAAAAAAACACACTAGAAATTGTAAATTTATTTGGGAAGATGATGATTAACCATGAAGGGATAAACCAACTTGTGCAAATTTGAGGTTGATATTCCTGAATCCATTGAGAATGTTTCTTTGATATGTGTATGATGAGTCAATATTTCACCACACGCCTGGGGATGTCAGCAACGGGAACATGAGCTGACGAGCAAGCTAGATTCAACTCGAGAACCTGACCAAAGATGGGTATGTTGTTGGATGTTGTTGGATGACATTGGGGCCAAGAAAAATGTAACCGGCTGCCCAGTACCAAAATAACATACTTTTTCAAAACCTATTTAGAAGTCGAAGTGGTACTGCCAGACGTATCCCACTGCCAATGGTGGTAGGTGCTTCTGTCGGGCGGTCTTCTAGGGATAGCTACTCGGCAGCAGTCGATCTGAGTTGCTTCAGCGATTTAGCCATGACAAATCGTCAAGGATTTCAGGGTTGTTTCCTACTTGGAGATGTTGCTTGATGTGTGCTCAACAACTCTGGCAGAACCAATGATGGCAAAAGGATGGTGAAGTTGAAGGGACATCGCCATCCCCAAAAATGGCCTGCTGAGGGGATGGCCGTGCTGCAATTGCAAATGAGGGCCGCGCAGTGCCCGTGAAAAGTTGGGAGCCGCCGGGAGCGCTTTTTGCATATAGAGGTTGCTAGAATTTGAGACTCTGGTCACGCCGAGCTTTCGTGCTGGCTCAACATCAGAGCTTTGCTTTAAAACAGAAGCAGGGAGAATCTGGGAGAACCGGAACTACACAGACACTTGAACCAACCCACAGATTTCCATGGTAGGTGATTGGTTTGGTATATGTTGGCACTCAAACCATTCAGCTTTGGGCCACAACTCCAGATTGGCCCAGTTGCGGATCCAGAGTCATTGCTACCCACTACATCCACTAATCAATTCCCAAAACGTATGCACTGGTGAAGCTTTAAGGGGAATTCAGAGCCCACAACCATCCCAGCAAAAGGGTTTGGTATCATTATAGCACTTATAACCATTTTATAACCAGATTATGATTATGACCATCTTGTACCAGCCCAGAGTTCTACGGTTAAGTTATTAGTCGTTCTTATGTTATCCCAGTTCGGGGGGTGCCCGTTGTGACTTGATGCCTGCCATGGTGGACCTGAAACGGCACCGGTGGTTCTGCTGTTTGGCCTTGCTGGGGACGGCGCTGCCGGCCTTCGTGGGAGGCCGTGGACCATGTGGACACCTGGACCCCTGGGTGCTGGAGGTGTGTCTTAAGGTGGTAGGTTTACTGGTTTACTCCAGTGGTGGTAAGTTGATATAACACCATTTATAAGTAGATATAAGGCTGATATAAGTAGGTCAACCCCCACAGTTTATAACATGTTATAACCCCAGTAATAAGTTCATAACCCCTGTTATAAGTGGGGTAAGTAGGGTTAGTTCAGATACCATTGGGGTGAACTATCTCACTTCCCAACCTGTTGTAAACCACCAAGTAGGAACTTGCCGAACATGTCGCAGGGATCGAGTCACTTTGAATCTCCTTTGCAACCTTTTGACCAGGGCTTTGGGCATCATCAACCTGTCACCAACTGCAACGAGGAAGGAACACAACAATGATTTTCATTTTGTTTGTTGACATGACGTCCTGTAAATTGCCTTCGGCATATGTTTGTGTGTATATGATGTCTGTCTCTGTGTCAGCAGTTTGTGTCTTATGTCAGGTAAGTTTTGTCCCCACTCTACATCCGACTTGATTGCTTAGTGGGTCATCCTAATCCTACTCAGTATGAGTAGCTTAAATACCCGGCAGCCCAGTATTTCCCCAGAGTTTGTCTACTTCGAAGCGGACTGAAAAAATGAATACCTCTTTATCTACCTGTTGGGGGTATGACTGCGGCAGGTCCTTCCCTGGCGCTTCGCAGGTGGGATTTGTCGATGGACCTTGCATGACGTGGACATCAATAAGATTCACTAAAACATTGTCATGACAAACCCAATAAGTCCAATGTTTTCCATGATTTCTGTATGTTCATTCTGGATATAACTTACCTGGTTTGTTTTGTACATCCCCATTGCCTATATGGCATATGTAGTATCACTATGCTATAACTACAAAAGTTATAGCTATACTATCCTATAGTATAACTATCCTATATGGGTTTGTCTGAAATAGGGTACCCCAAAAATTGATGGTTAATCACTATGTCCCCCATTAAATGGCTATAATTGAGGGTCATCCTCGATTTTCGTTCAGACAAGTTAATACTGTATTGTCCACAATATAGTATTATCCTTATATGACGTAGATAGTATATAACTATACCATCCAATAGTTTGCAAAACTATCCATGTTTATATCATTTAGATTGTCTATTAATACCATATCATCCTATGTTTATATCATATCTATATTTATCTCATATTTATACAATAATGCGAATAGTATCTATATTTATTCCAATATATATATATATATTCTCATATCTAATTATATTCTCATATATGCTACACTATCCATATTTATCTCATGCCTTTTTCCCATTGTTTAGGCAGCGCGGCAGCGTGGCGCCCTTGCGCGCCGGCGCCACGGTGGACTTACCACCGCCGCCCACAGAGGTGGGCGAAGGAGGTGCGGAAACAGTTTTTTTTATTTAATGGATTTCAGTGAGAAACCATGAAAACAATTATGCCATGTTGTATATATATATATGTGTATATATATATATATATATGTATTGTATATATATATATATATGTTTATGTATATATATATATGTTATATTTGTTATAGGAAATGTTGGGGGAAATCCACCGCGACGAAAAATTATATATCAGTATTTTTAAACATGGAGATGTTACCAGCATTTTTTGCGGTTGCTATAAGAATATGTTTTATACTTGTTTATTTTGTAAATATTGAAATTATTTTGGCGGAGTTGTTTTTGGACGTTGCTGGCCGACGTCCCGATGGACGATGGTTTGCAGGGAGAGCAGGGCAATGCAGGGCAACTATTATCCCCAAGGCAGTTTTTTTGTTTGCTTTGGCTGGCGAAGTGCTATAACTCAGCCAGAAACATGATTTCAGACATATATATATATGTTTACATTTGGTGAATTGCCGAATTATTTTTGAAACATAATGTTATTCAAGACAATCACAATCCCACCAACTCCGGCATTTACCAGCTTAATCACTAAAAATGGGGTTTGACAAGGATTTGAAGCAATGAAATCAGTAATTCTTTAAGCATCCGATGTGTCGGATGCGAAGGAACGGACAAATGGCCCTATACAACCAGCGAGGAGGCATGTCGACCACTCAAAGTGGGAGTTTCAGCAACCAAAGGATATCCAAACAGTTATGGATAGTAAACGGATCAAGCAAGAAACAGGAAAAAATCGACGAGGATGCTGTACTTTAACAATCAGCAAAGTGTCACAATATAAAACCAAAAGTGATTTATCTGGGAATACAAAAGAAAAACATCAAAAAAGCCGGCTCATCACTTGACTATAATGGGGGATTTCTCCCACATTCACCCTTGAAACGTGCCTTATCTTCACTGCTTTAAACCTGGTTGGGGTAAACACCTGCCCTCATGTTGTGGTGTACTCTTGCAGAAGTATAATGTATGCGGGAAATCAGAACTGTGGCAAGTAGTCAACAAAAATCGTCAAATTGAAGAAAACTTAGCAATTAAATACATATATTTGATATTGTTTAATCGTGTATGTGGTTTGATAACGTTGAGCACCCCTGTTTAAGATAAACTGAGTGTTGAGTGAGTGATATAGGGGCTGCGCAGGCTGCGGTTTCCACAGCTCCGCAGGTGGAGGCGAAGAGTATGAGATACGCTTCGTGGACAATCAGGTGACGGAAGGGTCGGGATGGATTTGGCCGCCTGTACGAAATGTAATGGTACCTATCAGAAATGGTGAGTTCCTGTAGACATTCTGTTTTAGCGGGAAAATCATCTATAAATGGCTGGCAATTACACATCGCAGATTTATGCATGTTGCTAGTAAACAGAGGTGATTTTGCATTACCAGGTTGAATTACTAGAAGGTTTACAGTGGGTTCAGTACTTGAAATGATGAGTCACTCAATCTGGTTTGGAATTTTGGTTCATACACACGCCTGTGTATGTGACGGTCGACCCTGCAGACAACCATGCAAGTCTGAGGATGAGAAGCATTCAGTCGAAGCCATTGCTTTGGGAACGTAAAATCGGGAACCCCAAAATCATCCAAGATTTTTCATTGTCAATGGGAACACCATAATGGTTTGGGACCCATGTTTTAGGAACCCCCGATATGACATGGCACTGGCACATCCTCCTATTTTGCAAGTGACGAGTCTCAACTTGAGGTTTGCCTATTGCCATTGGACCTGACTCCACGTGACTTGCCTCACAACGACAGGAAAGGGAGCAAATTGCGCAGCAATGGCTGACTTTGGCTTCAGAAGAGGACGTGATGGCATGCGATGGCTACGGTATTTGGGCTTGGATTTTGATGACGAATCACCTGTGTGGGTCAAGTGAATGGATATCCGGTGATCAAACATGGCGACGAAACATGCCAATGATTGGCACATATTGGCACATATTTTCCTATATAATGCTTTATAAACATGGGGACTGGAAGCCCGACATATTTGAACCGCGGCGTACCCCAAAATTACAAAATGTATTTGGTCCACTATATCAACCGTTGTTCCCAGAGCACGGAGCATGTCTATAGATTCTTCGACCAAGGCAACGCATAAAAAAGTATGTGTAATGTGGTAAAGCCATTTTTAAACCCACTATAAACCATCCCCAATAGAGGTTTGGTTCCGCAATCCAAAGCAGATCCGCAGGAAAGAAAGATCCTGGAGCAGAAGGCCGCCGTTTTGTGCTCCCCCCCCCTGTGTTGGGTCAATGATGATATGAAATCGCCCAGATTGCGATGATAACATGGTAAGAACTTTGATGTGGTTAATAGTAATGGCAATATATAATAGTTAATAGTTATCATTCTATATCATTCTAGTAAGATATGTGATTCTTATATATATATATTATATATATAATACATTTGGAGGTTTCCAATCCATGGGGGTACCCCCAGTCATCATCCATTCATAGATGGGATTTCTCATTATAAACCATCCATAAATTGGGGTACCCCCATGACTGTGGAAACCACACGAAACCACCATCCTCAAGCCACCGGCGCTGGTCGAGGTGCTACCCTTCCGTTCCACTGCCTACTTCACTGGCAAGTCTGAAGCTCAACGGTGAACCATTGGTCCGGACGCGTCCGGAGGGAAACGTTGGGATTTCACGAGAAACACCGGGGATTCAAACATCAAACGTTGGGATACTAGACGAAAGATATGGATATTGTAACGGGTCATAACCTGTCTAGACTTGTGATGTTGGCGGTATAACCAATAACATTGCCAATACATTGAGGGGATGAAACTAGCAAATAAAAAAGATATCTGGGCTTTGGGTCAAGAATTGCTGGGTCTTGGGGATGTTTTTGGATCATACCAAAATCAAATATGATTTATTTACACATAAATGCAGTATTTTTGTGACACCATGACACCATCATATCCAATTTGCTGATGTTGTAGCCAACCATTTCTGGAAACAGTCAGATAGTATGATTTAAACTAAACCCGCAAAGCAGTTGTACCGGCCATACATGTCCGTTTTCTGCTTAAGACGTGTGCACTCAAACGACATCAAAAAACGGCAAATGACAAGCCACCCAAGGAGTGCCACTTGAAATTCAGGGAGATTTCTTCAGGAAATCTGGATAGAATGGATAGATCGGGTCCAATCATACAGAAACCTCATAAATCCATGGTGAAACCCCACACATCTGGAAACTCTAAGTGGCCATGGTGAAACACTCCAAACGCCAAACACGGAAAAATGCAGCCCTCCACTCCCAACTCTTTCAGGAGCAGGCTTTGCGTTGGACCTCCCAGCTGTCAGGGTGGAATTGGGAGATATCTGCAGGAAACAGAAATTGGATGGTAAAAACCTATGGTTTCCAGATTCCAGGTTTTCTCAAGAAAACCAATCTAGTGATAGATGCAACATGTGGCGTAAATGTTGGTTTGCCCAGATTTTTGCTGAAATCACGTTGATTTTGCGGCAACCAGAGGTGCTTTATCCAGAGGGTGGGGGAATTGCTTATTGCTCAGTATCTAACCGCACCTGAACTGCAAATCCAAAGGAGGATACCTTGTAAGCAGCATCAAAATTGGGTTGTTTGGGTATAATGACAATAATGATTGGGTTAATTTGGGTACCCCATAGTCGGATCTGAGGAGATACATTACCAACTTCTTTATATGATTTAGTTTTGTTTAAACAACAAATCAATTGGACTCGGCTTCAATCCATTTTTTCTTCAACAAGAGGTTTGCGCAAGAATATAGTTTTCATTGGTACATACCAATCATATCCAATATGTTCTAGTGAACCAAATCATGGGCCGTACGGGTAAATCATCAACCCCATCCTCCGAACTGCTGAAGATGGTTGACTGCAACACACCGCTACCACATTGCCAGTAGATACTACAATACCAGTACCAAAAAAATGATGGTTTACTACTCGGTGGTTCACCCCAGTTCGCAAGTAGGTTCCAATCCCAGTTATAAGATGTTATAAGTAGGGTAATTAGGGTAAGTAGGGTAAGCAGTGTAGGAAGGGTCCCAGTAGGGTCCCAGTAGGGTCCCAGTAGGGTCCCAGTAGGGTCCCAGTAGGGTCCCAGCGTCAATCATAA
>Ga0126342_10000249_pt1 | contig 49869 bp, 41 predicted proteins | sample Cyp1metagenome_FD_92528 | JGI IMG/M metagenome (GOLD analysis project Ga0126342, IMG submission 92528) | Coral microbial communities from Lord Howe Island, Old Settlement Bay, Australia - Cyphastrea 1 metagenome | ecosystem: Host-associated > Invertebrates > Cnidaria > Coral ...
TCTGTGTGTAAAAGCGCCTGTGTGTAAAAAGCGTCTGTGTGTAAAAGCGTCTGTGTGTAAAAGCGTCTGTGTGTAAAAGCGTCTGTGTGTAAAAGCTTCTGTGCGTAAAAGCGTCTGTGTGTGTAAAAGTCTCTGTCTGTAAACGTGTTTGTGTGTAAAAGTGTTTGTGTGCAAAATCGTCTGTGTGTAAAAGCGTCTGTGTGTAAATGCGTCTGTGTGTAAAAGTCTCCGTGTGTAAAAGTCTCTGTGTGCAAAAGCGTGTAAAAGCGTCTGTGTATGAAAAACTTTACAAAAATACGATGCAAACTATTGTCTTGTACTAGTCATATATTGTCTTGATACTACTCTTCTCGTCTGCCTATAATACATCTTTAATATATCATCTTGTAATATATAGTGTCTCCATACTAACAACAGAAGACTCTGCTCCTCTTACGCTCTCGGGCCATCCGTCGTCTAGTTATTATTAGGGGGTGAAACCCACAAATGGTCGCTTCATTTTTAAATTGTTTTCTAGAGCAGTTCAATTAAAAGTCAAATTGGCCCTCAAATTTTCCAAAATTGGAGACGGACCCTAGTTGTTATTATATGTGTTATTATTTGGGGGGGGTTAGTAATAGGGGGAAGGGATTATTTGTGTCCCAGTGTCAGGTCTTTTTGAATCCCAGGCCTGACACCCAAAGCTGCAGCTGTCGATCATGGGCCATCAGGGGAAATCGATGTCCAGGTGCTCCGTATGTCAGGAGTTTCAGCAATGCTGATGCATTTGGCGTCGAATCCAAGTCCTGAGAAACAGTCTGTTGATTTTTGTTGTGTGGGTTTCCTTCATGTTACTTTCAGCACTTGAAAATTATTCATACCTATTCTGTATTCTTCCCTGGGCCACTTGACAGTTCATGCTATTTCACTGGGAGGAGATTCAGCCTTTGTTGGCATCGTGGATACAGATATGACCGTTGCAGAATTCAAGCAGAAGTTGCAAGCAAACACCGGCATCAATGTTGGCTGGCAAGTCCTTTTGCTAGGCCTGGTCAAGGATGTTGACGTAAAATGACGTACTGTAAATGCAAAACAAATTTCAGATGCCCGTATGCCATTAATCTTCAGAGAATCCCTTAGGTGTTTTCTATATACAACTATATTACATTATATATATAATTATATATAGTATTTTTGTTATTATATTTATATATAGATATAGTGTATCTCAATATATTTCATAGTTTCGTGTGTATTTTGGTTTGTTTCTTCTTGGCACAGCGAAGTCAAACTACAGCCCCAGAAAATGGAAACGAGCGGACATGTTTTGTTTTCAAAAAGTATGTTCTCCGTGAGTCTGGTTGAAGCAGACCTGCCTACTGTGATCTCGTACATGCAAAGGAACCTTGGGGATATCGATATTATGTATTCGTGAAAATAGATTGAAATACAGCGATTTGCCGCGATGGTAATTATCAACATTACTGCAATATCTGTAATATACTTGTAGGTATGTTTACAGTATGTAGTCTGATTGACTTCCTTCAAACTTTGCTATGCAGTCCTTGCCTCAAAATGGCACAATAGATTGACTTTGACCGTAGTTCACTCTGTTTCCGTGTCCAGTCCCTTTATCAATCAATATCAATCACCACCTATCACCACATGCCCTTGGCACTGTTTTTGCTGCTTGGTACTGGGTCATCCCATGATGTCAGGCGATGGACGCGAGCTGGAGAGTGAGCAGAAGTTGGCAGCATACTCTGGCGAAAAGTTGGAGAAGTTGGATCTTCAATTGCAAGTCTTCAAATTCCGGGACTTGTGCCGTGCCGCAGTCAGCACAGACAAATATGGTGCAACTTTATCTTTACTGCAGGAGGCACAGCGAGGTGACTATGCGGTCTCCTGCGTGGCTGCCTACAACTTGGGTTTGAAATGTTCGGAATCGGAACATATCATTTCGTTACAGTTGCTCGCGCAGACGCTGCCACTGCAGCCTGCTTGCCAGCTGGTCGTGAATGCCATCGCCACGTCCTCGGCGGGACTCCGACATCAAGCAGCGATTGAGTTTGCACGGATCTTTCATGAAAGTCCCGAGAGTGCAGAATGCTTGGAATTGGCCTGCAACAAGGCTCTTGCCGCCAATTTTTCCAGATCTGACTTGGCGCAGAAGCTTTTCCATCACCTGAAAAAGAGAAAATTCCCTCCGCGGCCTGTCCCGTACTCTGGCACTCAGATTTGCCTGGCACACCGGGATCCAGTGACAGTAGGTCGAGAACATTTGGCAAAGTACATAGATTTTGCCAAGTCACTGCCAGCTGGCTGGCATTACAAGACGCTCACCCCAATCACCCAGGGCTTTGATATTGAAACACACTTGAGAAGAGAAGCGCAGGAGGCTGCAACCAAGTCAAACATGGATGTTTCTCTCATATCAAAGTGCCTCACATGGTCTATGACTTCCAGTTCAGCTGGGCGCTTTGTTGCCGTCGCTCAGCAGAATCTTTACTGGCGGTGGGGGCAGTATAGGTCCATTGAATTCCAGTGTTCGCAATGTGTTTGCACATGTTCTCTATCATCTAAGCGATTAAGTCACTGCAAGCCAGGTATTTCTGGAACCTTCTCGCCTATTTGCGGAAAAGAATGAACAGATGTCAGACGCGGACATCTTTTGCGGCATTGCTGAGCACCCACGAATACCGGCCGAGTTCACCCGGATGGCCTTGGAATGTGCTGCTCGCTTGTCAGGCTGGTCATGGCTTGTCAGCTGTTCAGTTCAGGTTCAGCTGACTGGCTGCGAAGTAGCGTCCAGAGCTCGAACAGTTCCTGAGACCTTGGAAACCCACGACTTGAACTTGCAGTCTAAATAGATCCAAATAGGAAAATGCTACTGTAAGTAAGTCATCAGATAGAAAAAGATGAGAGTATCATGTAATATCCCCGTTCCAGGGCATGGGCCATCCTTGCACTGTGCTGAAGCTGCTGGATGAGCAGAGCAAAGACAGAATTTGACAGCCGAGGGCAGAGATGGGGTATGATGGGGTATGATGGCAAGACGATAAAGTTTCTCCAACATTCAGCATGTTCAACGCATATATGCACAGGTCGGAGCCATAGAAGGGCGCTGGCAGCTGCATGCTGGTGTGCTGGTCACAAAGATGCTGCAGTTCGCGAACAGGCACTGGAGGCGAGCTCATGGCCATATTAACATTCGAAAAATACTCGCAGTAAAGTGTGAACAATATGAACATGCAATAACATACATGGCATCATGGTATGAGCAGGTAGGATCAAGTAGGATCATTGGGAGCAAAGGATAGCAAACAATAGCAAAGGTGAGTCATGTTTTCTACATGTTTCATCATTTTTCTGCCATGCCTTTGCATTTGGTATGCCCAGTACATGCTGGGAATGCTCCACTCGTTGGTGCAAGGTACTGCAGTGTGTGGGCCAGGCCTGCGCAATGGGAAACATTCAAACATATTCAAACGCTGTAAATCACGATCATGATTCATCATGATCCACTGGGATGGCAGCATCACGGCTGCAGTATATAGTCCAGGTATGTCCAGGTTCATTTGCTGCAGCCTTGTCCTTCCGGGCCCGGGGTTTGGACACCTCTCAAATACGATTGCAAATAGTTTCAGTCTGGCAAGATTCATGCGCCTTTTTGTGTGGAGGTGGGCGACCTGCCAGCAATTCAAAGCATGCTGCAAAACTGGTGGGGCCCCGATTCTCGTCGAATCAGCCAAGAGATCGAACGTTTCTGCACCTGCAGCTAAAGTTCGCCGTCATATTCCCAGCATCCAGGAATTCGAATGTCCAGTCCCCAGATGTCCCAAGGGAAGTGTGCCAGATCCAAATGAATTCTAGATCAAACATGTACAGGCTTGAACAAATTTTGTGAAAGATTGGAGTCGAAGAGAGGGTGCTCAGCATCGTCCAGCACACCTCAGATCGACCTGATCTTGTGATATACTGGGGCTGGCCCAGTTCGTAGCACAAAGAGTCGATTCTGCTCGGGTCCAGATTAGTGCGAGCGAAAAGATCGGCGCACTGAGAAATCCACAAGAACGAAGTGAATTTCTGAGGTGAATCGCGCACGCTTTTGGGTTTCGTGTCATTGACACGTCATTGGAAAATGCTTGAAACATCCTTGAGAGTTCACATGAATCCAGTCAGAGCACGTTGCATGTTCAGGTGTGAAGCCAACAGTGCGCTCTGGCCCCTTTTGCCGACCACAAGCAGAAAATAGAAAAAGGATGAAAAAGGATGATAAGCTGCACTGCCACCAAGATCATTTGTCCACAAGAGTCAAGAAAAAAAGGAGTCATTGGATGTGTTTAGTGAATAGCGTCTATAGACATGTCAAACGTATTCAAACGTGAATATTACGTGTAATATATATATATATATGTGCGTAATTATGCGTATATTTATTACATCATCCAGCATCTCACTTTCTCACCCTCACTGACTCTCTCTCTCTCTTTTTCAGTGTACTATCTCTTTTCTTAAGGACAAATTTGATCAAAATTGTACAACTATTTTATTGAACTATCTTATAAAGTCTTATAATGCACTTATCATTTACACCGTTAAAGCAGGTCAAGTGTGTGCATCTGGGCGCCTTGCTGCAGGTGGCAGGATTTTCATCACTTTCCGATACTTTCGGTGCTGCTTCCGACTGGGCCGATTTGGCTCAAACGCCTCGTTGACGCTTAAAAAACCTATTGAGGTATGACCTAGTCGCAGAACTCGACGGGTTTTCGGGCGTCGACGTGGGACAGCAGGCACATGTCTTCAAAAAGTGGCAGTGGCTACAGCAACAGCAATGAGGCCAGATTCGATGGGGCCTTGGCTGTTTCTTAAGGTCATGTGCAACCAATTGCAACCATGTTTGTTCCTCTAGAGTGATACACTCAAGATCACTCAAGTCTGATGTCAAGCCTTGTCCAGCCATTCTTTGGGGGTGCCACCGCCACCTGGAGTCTCTACAGGCATTTGAATCATCAAGTTCGCAAGCAAGCTCGAAAGAAGAAGAAGAAGTTGAAGAGGAAAAGACTGGAGAAACTGGAGAAGATGGAGAAGAGACCGTGCAGAAAGTGCTTGAATCCTACAAACTGGAGTCTTGGTGTTTCGTTTTTTGCTGCCGTCCCACCTGTGATAAGTATTGTTTAGTGTTTTCACCATTGTTGTGCAAGTTACATAGCCACACATTGCCCAGAAATGCTGGCAGAATTTTCTTCTGAGGCTGAGGCCATTGTTCCCAGCGTTTGATCACAACATATTCTACTAAGATCATCTAAGATCCATTGCATTCCATTGTAATTATATGTAATTATCATTCCACCTTCTTGACCTAGCAATCCCCAGAAAGATACCCCGCATCCATTTATATCCATTGTCATGATATGTCATGATACAATCAATCAATAGTTTTCTTATGTTTTCTTGGTAGTTGGTAAGAACGAGCTTTGTTTGGGTGGGCCATAATATGGCCGGAGGAAAATTGCTACGCGGTTTTTAGGCCTTCACTACTTGTACTGTGCTAGTGGAGTTCAACTGGCCCATTCAATATGTCTTTGCACTCATCGCGATTTGTTGTGTTTTATTTAAAGAGTTTTCGCCATGACAATGCCAACTTCTGGACATTTTCCTCCCAGATGACAACATCTACATATATATATATACATATATATACATAAATATCAATTGAAGCCAGATAAAGAACTGTACAGTTTTGTAGCCTCCCAGGGTGGCCCACTTTGGATGCCAGATTGATGAAGGTTGTTTTGGTTTGCCTTTTGCCAGGGAGGCAATTAGTTTTCTGTATAACATCATATTCTTATTCTTCTGCAGGGTAGAATAACTAGCTTGTAGTCACATCGTACATCGCATGCCCAGCCAAGGAGCGCTATTTGGAAATGGACGATACTACCTTTGAGAAGGCTCACTTTCCGAAAGATATAGCTAAAGCTGCTGCTTGCCTGCGTTTTGATGAATTTTGTGGAATGATTGGAATGGTATTCGAGTTGTGCAATACCCCGGCTCATCAACCCTCGTTGACAGCTTGGATATTTTGGATCACTGGATATCTCCGAGGTGTCAGAGATGTGGGACTCCTGGACCTGCGAGATCGGCTCCAGAGAAGCCCGTGGTGAGGCCTTTTACACAGCACTCTTCGATGCGGCTCCAAGTCTTCAGCTGATGTTCAAAAGCCCAAAGGCTGTGACGGCGTCTTGCATGCAAATTGTTGATGCCATTGAACAGCAAATAACGGAATTCGCTATGATGCACTCCAGGAGTATCATATGGGTAATTAATAGTAATTTTCTATTTATAATAGTTATATATAGTTATTTAATATGCATATAATAACGTGCGTCCTTATCACAGGAGTATCACATAAGTGAGCAATAATATGAGTATCATCGTTTTGCTACAATAATTCTGGGTCCTTGTTTCAAGTCGCACGGGCTTGTCTCAAGTCGTCCGGAAATCATGTGCAGCATGGGTTTGGTATGTTTCATGATGTTCTGCAATTGTCGTACATTGTGATTTGGCATCATTTTAGCCTCGTTTTGTACCGTTTTATTGTAATGTGCACCTCAGATTCCGCTGTTCGCACCCAAGTGTGCTAGTGGGGGCTCGCTCGGGTAAGCCAACCTCGCGCGGACGGGCATCGAAAGGTCGCGCAGGGGTCTTGCAGGGCTGCCGAAACTTCCAGTGCCACAACCACTGCCACACACTATGCGCAATGTCGCGGCAAGAGCTTGCAAGATAGCAGTTTCCACACGAAGCGTAGTGTGCCAGCGGCATATGCCTTAAAGATCCTATAGAGGATGTGTTTTTGCATGAGGACGAGCTGATGTTCGGAGGAAAGTGTACCCGGTTTTGATGATTTCTGGGTGACTTTTCGCGACATGCCTGACTCCCCATGCAGATGTTTGACTTCAGTCGGGCATGCCGCCATGCCCGACCTACGTTGGAACAAAGCGGCTTACTTGTTGGATCTGATTGGCATCCCCTGCCAGATCTGCCAGACTGTAGCGGAAGATTCTATGATATTCTATGATCATTTATGTGGAATTTATGTGTTAAAGAAACGGCTAACAGAAAAGCTGAGGCTATGCGCTTCGTGGAAGGGCTCACCGCTTTGGTCAATGCAATGGGCAATCCCACTACCCTCTTCAAAGAAGTTGAAGCACTGGGCTTCAGGCACCTGGACATCGAAATTACCAGCTTCTTGGTCCAAATATGTCCAAACATGTCCAAATATCACAAAGCACATCAAAGATATCAAAGCACTTAGGTATTGAAATCATGGCCTTGAGGCCCTGGCAAGTCTCCTCAGATCTCCTCGGCTTTCTTTGCGCTTTTTCAACCACAAGCTTCCAAGGTATCAGGGCTGGCTTTTTCAGAGAAGCTTTGATGGATACCATTGATGACCAACTCGGTGGGCAAGTTTCGATGCCAGCGAGGGCGGGCTTGCACTGCTTGCTGAACTATGCAGGCAGCATCAATAAAGTACGGTCGGCTCTGTTTCTACGTTTCGCTTGGTTCAACCACCGACCTGATCTTGTGCTTGAAGTACAGGGAAATACTGTGAGTGCAAAGAATTACAAAGATAAATATCACGAACAAGGGCTTCTCCACACTACAATGTTTCTTGTTACTTTGATTTGTCTCATTGGTTGTCCCTGTTTTGTTTCCCTCGGTTCCCCTTTTTTCTACTGTTGTTCTCAGTGTTGCTATTGATTTTCGATGGTTTTTGTTTGTTTGTGTGTTTTGTTTGTTTGTTTGTTTGTTTGTTTGTTTGTTTGTTTGTTTGTTTGGTTTGGTTTGGTTGGTTGGTTTGTTTGTTTGTTTGTTTGTTTGTTTGTTCATTATTTCATGTTAAATATCACTGTCACACAGCACTCCACTGCACAGTACACTGAATCTACTGTACTGCCACACTGTGGTTTGGCTCAAGTAACTCAACGGACGCTGTGAGACGCTGTGCGACTGCCTTGAGAGAAACTGAAGCTGATCGCTACTGCGCTGTTTGGTTGACTTGAAAGTGAACTTGAAGCTTCGCATTTCACTAGTTTCTCACGTGCTGCCACGCGTCTCTCGTGTTTGTTTGTCTCCCCTGCGTTTTTAGTGCACTTCTTGGAAGGTTTTGTGATTTCCCAATCGCCTCAAGATATACAATACAACACAGATGTGCCATGATGTGCCTGAACTTCCCTAAAAGTTCAAGGTTACCGGTTACCTTAAGTTCCTATGTCTTTTCCCTGCCCTGATGGTATTCTGGGATGTTCGAACACCCGGAAAAAAGGTTTGAACCCCTAGGCACTGGCAAATTTATCACGTTGGCTCCCAGTTTTCATTTGTTTTCCTTGTTTTATCGAATTTCATCTTTCCATTTTGCAATGTGGCACGTGTAAAATAACGCATTTACAATACGAACATGTTCACATATGGTTTAGGTATGTTCATATTTATTATATATATAAGATAAATTATTTAAGATTGTGTGTTTACATGTATTTACTGTAACGTATTCAACTTGATTTTCACCTGGTGCTGTCAAACATGTTTTGGCAGGTGCACTTGCCGCACTTGCTCAGCAAATAGCAGAGAGATCTGAACACAACCCCAACAAATGTGTGAGGGCATGAGCCCATGGCTAGTTGAAACTCTAGAAAAATATTGTCCAGATTCACACGACATCTCAGCACCCTTACGCTGTGGCAGGGGGTGCCTTTTGCTACATCCGGAGGGAGTATGCTGGCCGAATAAATACCATTGTGCGGAGTTGGAACGTGGTCCAGAAGTCGGCCATGGAGGTGCCAAGCTGCTTGAAACATACTGTGCCCAGCTTCGCCTGGGGTGCTACACAACAAATGATCATTCTCATTGACGATTTGTTCCAAGTGAACCTGATAAAGAAACGTCCTGCATCTTACGTTGAACCCTTTAGAGTGCTTGCTCGCTTGTAGCCAGGCATATTTGCAGGAGGACTGCTCTTCACGATTCATATTTGATTTCAGATTGCCACGTGGTGCCAAGATGTGCCAAGGTTTGCAGAGTGTGCCAGAGAATTTTGCCCAGGACCAAAACACCTTCGGGGATATAGAGGGAAACGAACCCGCGGAGAACGAGCAAAAGGATCAAAAGCAGCAGAAGGAGCCAGAAAAAACGGAGCAAAAAGCGGCACAGCTTGGCTCAGCTGATGCAAAGGATGAAGAGGTTTTGCCTGACGAAAAAGAGATGAAGGTCCCAACAACTTTCAACGAGATGCTTCTCTTCAATGCATCTGTGATGGGCTACGGCGCAAGCACATGGATGAGCATCGTGCTGGCACAGTTCGACGACATGGTCAGGAACGTCGCGAACTTCACCCGCTTGCAGGAGCAGTGTGATGTGATGTCCCTGGTGCTTGCCAAGTACAAGGGAAAGATCCTTCTGACAGAGTTCAAAGCGGTGACGTTGGCTTCCCTGCGGTCACTTCTGCCGCAGGAGTGCGTCGTTTGCTTATGCTACTTTGCCTACTTTGCTGTTGTTCGAAACCTGGAGATTTGTCATATTTTGCCAGGATTGGGACTCTGAGCATGAGGTCGCCTGGGGTTGGCTTTGGGAGAACATCGAGGGACTCCTGGGTTCAATGCTAGGCCTGCCGGCGTGACGCATTGTTTTTAGACTTTCCGAGGGCTGTCAGGTTATGCGACGGCACTTGCAGCTTGTAACTACTTGTTTTGCTATGCTGTGCTGTGCTTGAGCGAGGCAAGACATCCTGGGACTGTGATTTCGGATTCTACATGCTTGCCTCTTGTACCCTTGCAGGCAAACCGGCCCTGCAAGAAAAGGCATTGGAGCGCTTCCTATCCAACCTCAGTGAAGAGGCAAGGTCTGCATTCACATTGTCGATTTGCGATGTTTTGTGCGGATGTGACGGGAATGGCGGGATTTGGAATAACAAACTACATACCCTCAACTACTTAAGGATCTTAAGGTCTAGAGTGGCCCCCCCCTTGAGGGTCAAGGGTCTGGGGGTCTGAGCATTGTAGATGTTTTTTAAGACCCTGTAATTAGGCCTTTTGAGTTTTTGGGTCTTGAACCCCGCTTGCAGGAGGTCATGATTTTATGGTCCACCGTCCACCATATATCCCCGCCTATCATGTGGTTGGAAGCAGATTCTGAAAGAGAGGTTCTGGAACATGGTCAATTTTCAATTGTTTTTTGCAAATCGATCACCCATACATTTGCATCCGGGACATGTTGCGCGAAAATCAATCTTAAGCCATGCCCTGGGTTCCAAATCCTGCAAACATACCATACATACCTAAAATTGGGAGAGACACTGTCAGAACCATTTCCTATTGATTGTTGGCAGTGAGGCGGTGAGGATACTCTTTTCAAGACTCCCTGAAATATGCGAGGACAATTCTCGGTGATTAGTCTTGTTGTTCACGCTCTCTGAATATTGTGCAATTTGTTTACTGGCCAGAGGATAAAGGTTGATCATAACTCTCCTCATGGCATTCTGACTTCAAACAGCCCCAGCCCAATTTCCAAACATCCAGCTGCCAGCATTTTCGGGGAACCATCAGTCTGCGCTCTCCTGTGGTGCAGCCTTACGCACATATTTTGCAAACATTTCGCGGGAGCTGAATTTCACTTCACGAAGACTTTGTTTTATTCTACTTTCGCAGAGGTTTTGAAGTTGCTCGTCATCATTTGTATCTTCCCCCTCAGAGCGTAGCGATTTGTTTTCTGTTTCTTGGCCTTTCTCAAACGAATCGAGACTAGAAAATCCGGAAATGGCAAACAAGAAATGTGTGGATCTCACCAGTAGGCCCAAGTGCACCTTCCCATCTGTGTGTCCCGGAGGTTTTTCATCTGCTTTTAGCCCGTCTACAACAAATGATAATTAAAACAAATCAGTGGCGCGCAGAAAAACATCACGCATACGATTCATGTAAAAAGTGTAACTCCAGCGCTTTACATGTGCCTGTTCAAGCCCTCATGCTGTTAGGTACGGAAACGGCTTCAGACCCCGAGGGCTGAAGGTCTACTTCAATCTAACATTTCTATACATGTCTTATGTTTAGCTTAGCCTCCTACAAAACCAGTAAAGACTTTTAGGGTCTACACTGTCGTAGCCAACCCCCCCAAGTAGCTGACGGTATCAAACTACGAGGATCTACCGTATGGTTCCTGCAGAGTCTGAGGGCAGGTCAAGTCTTGTCTGGAATGATTCCCCTTCATGTTTCTTTTGCATCGTGGTTTACATGTCTTTACATGTCTCTACATGTCTCTACAATCTCCAAGTCTCTTCATTTCTCTGGGTCTCTTCCAACGAGACGCCAAAAGCGTTGACTTTTGCCAGGAATTGCGAAAGGTGGGCTCAAGTCTCTTCCCATCATTCTTCGATCTTGCTCCAGCTGGGCAGGACCGCGTCTGGAACGTGAAAGTGGCATTGAGATTAGGGATTTAGGGGTCCTGAGATCACTATATGTTCGATCTACACCTGCAGCTGTTGACAACAAAATGACACAATATCACGTAGAAATATGTAGAAATAAGGGGAAGAAATGTCCGTTTGTGCCAACCTACCAGGCGGAGAACCGGGGAGTCTAGTGAAAGTTGTATTTTGAATCCTTTTGATGACAATGATGGCAATCCGTGAAATTTGCTTCGTGCTGGGCAAGGATTGTTCGTGAAATCCTGGGCTTTTCTGCAAGTCACATACATGCGCATATAGTTGGACATGCCTGCACACATTGTTCGGCGTACCATTTGGTGGCATATGTTTCATCGTCTATGCATGATGAATCATGATGAATCCAGATCTATGGTCCATGAATCATCGCCGTTTCTCTGAAGGACTTCCTAAAGCAGTCAGCCACGCGCATCAACTTCATTGGAGACAAAGTGGTGGCGATGACCTTGGAGATGTACCGTACGCCACGGCACATGGTTGAAACCCTATCTGCCCTGGGCTTGCGGCATGTGGGCTATGCGATACCCACCGAAATGCAGCTTGGCTCAGGTGTCCTCGGTGTCCTCATATCTTCGTAATTGCAGAGTTTAGTTTTTATTTGAGGGAAAATTGCCGTAGATGTTCCCTTTATATCCTTTATCCAGACTCTGCAGACGAACATTTTATGTTGATTCTGCATGGTCCTGCCTTCATTTCCCGACGCTTCCCCCATTTACTCAGGTTCCCGCCCTTCGTTTCAGCGGCTGTTGCTCTCTTACAACGCCACAGCACTGATGAGCCCTTTGGTAATGTACATCTTGGTACGATTTGGAGGGATTTGGGCTTGTCATGACTAAAAATATTGGGAACACCCATGAAAACCCCTCAATCCCACAATCATCATGGTTGATCATCAGCGATTATACCGATAAAGAATTGTCAGATTTTTGGACGTACTTATATACAGTATTTGTTAGATTTGCAGCAAGTGCAGGTGTGATGAGTCATAGATTGCGAAGGCTAGTGCCCTTGTCTTTTGATGCACTGAGGATCTTTGGGGGGTGATTCAAAGTTGAAAACGGAGTATTGATGAGTTTTGTACGTTTGAATGTGGGTATTCTGAGGTTGGTCGTTGAGGCTTTCAGATGGTCTTTGGCATTGATTGCCAAGATTTTGGTGAGGAGCATAACGGAAGGATCTACCTTGGCCACTTGGCAGAAAGGCCGCAAGGCCACACTGATTTCAGATGGCCGGGGCGCTAAACCCAGCGATTTTTCCTGCAGTCAAGCTACGACTTGCTCTTTGTGGACTTTTTATGAATGATATTGAATGATATCCACAAGATATGGAAAAACAGAACATGTTCACAAGAAAGACTGTCCATTTGAATGGAGTCAACAGCAGCTTTGCTGATTTTCATCCCTTTGCTATAAATAGTGACAGGATGTGACAGGCAACTTCGTCTTCAAAGATACTGTATGATACTGTAGTGTACTGTAGTGTGTATATAATATATAATATATATACATATTATAGTATATATACATATATTATATGAGTGTCCGACAAAATTATTAGCAATTCCAGCACCGATACCCCTAGATTCCAGCAAGTTTCCACAATATTCCGCAGTAGGCTGTTATAGGGTGTTTATTTCTACAGCAACGGCTACAAACAAAGCTTTAAACAGCTACCTCAACCACTACTCCTCTTCCTTCTACTCCTCTTCCTTCTACTCCTCTTCCTCCTACTCCTACTCCTACTGCTACTGCTACTGCTGCTGCTACTCCGACTCCTGCAACTACTACTACTACTACTACTCCTACTACTACTACTACTACTACTCCTACTCCTACTACTACTACTACTACTCCTACTCCTACTCCTACTGCTACTGCTACTGCTGCTGCTGCTACTGCTACTGCTACTACTATTACTACTATTATTATTACTACTACTACTTCTTCTACTTCTACTTCCACTTCTAATTCTACCTCTACTTCTACTACTACTACTACTACTACTAGTGGTACTACTAGCAGCATTTGCTACTGGATGTTATCAAAGAGCAAACATATTCATATCCGAGACCCAGTTTTGCTCGTGGCAATTGCGAGGAACAAATATTATATATATATATATGTGCATGTGAGTGATTGTGTATGTGTGTGTGTGCGCGTGTGTGTGTGTGTCAATATCATCATATTTACAGCCCGCGTGAAACTGTGTTGAATTCCTTGTCATCTGGATTTGGGCACACAATCCTGTGGATAGATACATGCAAATCCAAGTTCACTATTTTGCCCTACCAGCCCTCAGGTAATGAAGGCAATCAATACCAACAACAAGCTCACCTTGATGAAGGCATCCCATGTTGCTGGTTCGATCAAGGTGAACAGAGTTTTGGGCGAACCATTCTGCGACAAGACTAGAACAAAAGCAGAAGGCAGAAAACTTGAGAATGAAAATGGTTTGAATAAGCTCAACTATTCGATGTGGCAATCTGCAGTTAGACTACAGTAGTTTGCGCGGAAGGCAAGCCCCAAATTGCATTGGCTAGCAGCTGGCTATGAATCAAGGGTTTGACACGCGATGATTGTGACCTGTTTCATCCTGTTTCCACATTGACATGCGAAGAATTTGAAGGCCATGGATGTATCTTCAAGAGGAAACTTGGCATGCAAGCAAGTAAAGATGAGGGGACTTCGGAGCATCCAACTGTCATTCCAACTTCCAACATTCCTGACATTCCAACGACAACCTGTCGAGGTCAACGCGCCAATGACTTACTTAGCATCACAGTGGGCACTCAGTCAATCTCACCCTTCTACTGGTCAATTGACAGTGGTGCCTTTGGCGCAGTACTGCTAGTGTTTTTGGGATTTTTTGGGCACCTGACTCATGGTTTGATATGAAGCAAAGCTGGTAGGTCTAAGAGGTGTCAGGACTATCAGGTCATGTCAGGTCTAGTTAAACCTTGGCGCTTTTTTGCACCATGTGCCCACACCCACACAGTGACCTTTGTCAGAAATCACTCAGTCAAGGTGCCCTGGTGTGTGCACAGACAATTCTTGAAGACTTGCTGACCATCCGAGCAGACCGTTGCGGCCTTAACAAGGAGTGACCCAGGAGATGTTTGCAATTCAAGGACCGTTCCATTTATGATGTTGTGAAATGTCATGAGTGCATGCTAGACTTTGCGGGTTTCTGAAGCTGCAAGTAGTTTGTCCGCAGAGAACTTGCAAGGTGATGTCTACTACTATGGTTGTGACAATCTCTTCACTCGTCACCCGGAAGTGATCAAGAGAATTTGCGTGAGCGCTCCATCATTGCTTCCAACTTTACTGGACGGCTTGGTGTGGCGGTCGCGACAGACGAAAGAAGGCGGGGAGATGGAACTGGAACGACACACAACGTCATGATGTGCACAATTTGTCAAAAGTTGTGAGGCAATGCAGGATAGATCCCGATAGGTACTGTATGATTTTTTGTCCACTTAGACATTTCAGACATGCTTTATAGCTGGCTCCTTCAACTGTTCGTTCCAAGCGATGGGCTGAATGCTGAGCCAGGAACAGTTTGTTGTACAGGATGCATCAGGATGGAGAAACTACAGTAGTTGTCTGAGGAAACCCTACAGCAGGTAATGATTGCTGTTGATTTCTTGTTGCTTTGCTGAGTTGGCATGGGGGTTACCTTTGTCAGCAGGTATGCGAAGGGTAAACTATTACGTGAAGCACTTGATTCAGGACAATGACTTGCCTAGTCCTGCAGACTTGTTGCCACATTGACAACATTGACATATTTGTTTTAATTCTTGTGCGCTTCAGTGTGTTAGCATTGTTCGCAACTGCAGGATTTGGAGGGCAATTTCAGCCCGAACTTGGAATGTTTGGTGACTCACGGAGACCCGAACACCATCAGACATCCAACTGTGGTGCTCTTTGCTGACATCTTGTGGCACAAGGTGGCAAGCTTCAAGTTTGTGGTCTCAAAGCTCTTCTCAGTCTTCATCCTGATCGTTTTTATCTTCGGACAAGCCGTGTTGCTTCGCCACAACACCGAACAAGCACCAGAAGAAGAGTACGCAATGTTTGCCTGCCGTGTGGTCAATTACGTGGGAAGCCTGAGCAAACTCGTTTTCAGTCGCTTGGCGCCCTGAATGGAGCGTTTCAATGTGCTGAGCAGGATCACTCATGCGCTATATATATATATATGCATGCTATATATATATATTAGAATTATATGGACAAATAGTTTTTTTTGGTCCGTTCACTTTCTTCCCTTTCTTCCTCGTTGCTGTCTTTCCAACACACGGTCTTCCGCTTTACATGCTCTTGTTTTTTGTCTTCGTTTTCTCCTATTCCGCGTAGTCATCCTTCCCATTCCGTCCCTGGTTTTGCTCAGTGCCGCCTCTTTGCGACATCCAGCGATGAAGAGGGCTCAGACTGCCCATGAAAGGGTAAGTCAAAGGTGCCGTAAACTAAGCATGACGGACTATACCATCAAATTCGAACGAGCACCCAGTACAAATCAGATCAAATCAGTACAAACTGTTTTTCCTCTCCATATCCCACTTCCACACTCCTTTCCCACTGGAGAGATATGATATGGCATACGTTCGAGCTTGGCGCAGGTCCCACCAGGAAGCGCAATGCTTTGCAAGACCTGGAGATTCCTGAAAAGTTGCTGTAACATGCTGTAGAATGATCAAAATAACGGAATCTCTTGAACTTCCCCGGGCTGTGATTCAACGCTTCGCATCACGACCGGGTGATGTCTGACCTTAACTGCCCTGCCCCTCTTTGCGCTGGAACTTTAAGGCCAGCTGCGAAAGTTCTTCTCGGACTTGCAGAATCGCGACTATCGCTGGATATGTGGTATACCAGTGCCGGCATACCTTTTCAATATTCAAGATGCTGCAAGTTGCTGCTTGATGTGGCTGCTGGTGATCATGGCTATGCAGGCAAGTGGACAGTGTGGATGAACCTCAGGCAGTGTTTTTTCAATTAAGCACAATCATAATTAATGATAATGTATGATAATTATATAATGAATACTAATGATAACATAACATACCAGTAGTACGGAACAAGGCGGTGGCAGAAGTTTCAAGATAGGAAGTTATAGGAAGCTATATTAGGAGAGGTGAGTTGCTGTGATGCATGGATGGCAGAGCGAACCCACTGATGGATCGAAAGGTGGTTGAGGCTCTGAGTCTCTCTCTCCCTCTCTCTCTCTCTCTCTCTAACTCTCTCTGTCTCCTTCTCTCTGTGTCTCTCTATCTCTCTCTCTGTCTATCTATCTGTCTATCTAGCTACCTCTAGTGTAGTGTAGTGGCATGTGCAGTTGTAGTTGTAGTTGTGGTGCAGCGCAATGCAATGTAATGTAGTGTGGTGTAGTGTAATTGTAGCCATTTGTAGCCTAGTGTAGCTGTGGTTATAGTTGTGGCTGTAGTTGTAGTTGTATTGTAGTTGTAGTTGCAGTTGTAGTTGTAGTTGTATTGTAGTTGTAGTTGTAGTGCAGCGTAGTCTAGGGTAGTGTAGTGTAGTGAAGTTGAAGCCTAGTGTAGGTGTAGGTGTGGAGTAGATTAGTGTCGCGTAGTAGTGTAGTTTTAGTCTAGTGTAGTCTAGTTGTAGCTGTAGTTGTAGCTGTCGTTGTAGTGTAGTGAGGTGTAGTGGAGTGTAGTGTAGTACAGTGTAGTCCGGCTCCTCTTCAAGCATCCCACTCCTGCCATTGTTTTAGCAACTGCCACAAGTCACTTTTTTGCTCATTTTTGGCAAGGTGCAGAACCCCTTGCGCCTGCTACAAATTGGTCCGAACATGTGGTGTTTTTAGCAGCGCATTTTGACTTGGAAACGTGCTTCGCGCCACAACAGCGCACACTTGTTCGACATCCAATTTCCCAAAAGCGGACCGCTTTTTTTGACTTGGAAATGTGCTTCGCGCCATGGCGGCGTTTCATTTCTTGCGCCGCTCAACTTGCAAAAGCGGTCCTATGCTGAGGTGTTTTGCACGTTTTGGCTTCGAAACGCGCTTCGCGCCACAGCCGCGTGCACTTTTTCGACATTTGAACTTCCAAAAGTGCTCCTCCCAACCTGAGGTGCGTTTGGCATTTTGACTCTAGAATCTGCTTTGCGCCATAATGGCGCGCAATTTTTCATGTCCTAATGGCTCCGCACCCGCCGCTTCAGCAGCTTCGCGACTTTTCTACCTTTTCGCGCGCCTTGATTTTCTCTCCATTGACTCTTTCTCTTCTGTCTCTTTCTCTTCTGACTCTTCTCTTCTCTGGCTGCTCTCACCACTGTTGCTGCATCTGCCCATAAGTCGGAAGTTTGACTTCTAAAATTCTTTCGGATATTGTGCATGTGCAATATGTAAGAACACAATATTCACAGCCTTTTAAATGCCTTTTCAACTAAATGACTAAATGGTATTTGTGGTTGTGACATGTTGTGAACGTTTTGTGCTTCAAGGTATGAACTGTCTCATGGACCTTTGCAGCAAGTTTGCACGGGTGATGTCACAGTACATGCCATGAATTGAAATTCTGGCCGCATCAGCAGATTTGCCAGGAACCATTCTTTTGGTGCTTGAGCGATGGGCAGGGGCTGACTCAAATGTGCCAAGAAGGGGAGGCAAGGATCAAAGGGGAAAAGAGAGACAGAAGCGTCATGTTTGTGAGCGTATCGTTGCATTGTAACTAACCTTGTTTTCCGGACAATTGTAGGGTACGGTACACTTGTTTCAGATTGCGATGGAGAGAGACAGAGGCACACCTGTTTCACAATTTGACAGTAATTCCTTGCTGGGAATGGGAGACCTGCAGTTCGCTGTGGCAATGCAAGCACCAACCAGTTCCTGTGACCCTCCAACCATCATCCACCCTCCAACCCTCAGGTCAGGAAGGACTTCTACTCTGCATGCACCTTTTTGGCCATGATTCTGTACTGGGCGTTGCTGATGGACTTGGCAATTTTCTCCATGCGAATTTCTGCCTATGTCTTGGTTTGCGGCCGGGTCACTGGAGAGGTCGCCTTGTTCCTTTCCGCTTTGCTTCTCCTTCTCCTAGCGTGCCTTGGCTGCATTGCTTTCCAACCTGCTTTGGAAGATTTTGGAATTTGACAATTCTTGGAAATTCATCAACTTGATATATACTGTATCATATGTCATAAATCGTTGGAGCTGGGGCATTATGGGCTGCATAAACCATGTAATATCATCTCAGTCGGAGCGGCACAGTGGCATAGCATGGCATAGCACGGCAGGTTTAGCACTGCAATCAGCTCCTTGTACCTGGAGATGCCATCCAAAGCCGGTGCGTTGGTTTGGCTTGAAGAGCTTACATCAATGAGCTTGAGGACTCCCGGGCTTGGGGTTAAAGTCCACTTTGGGCTGTGGAGCTGTTTGTGGCTGTCTCATCTCAATCCCACAAATTTCACAGGTATTATACTAGTATATGTAGATTGTTGTAAGTGATTGCACTGATTGAATTGACTGAAAGCTACAAGTCCCATGTCTGCAAACCTTGTTGTCCCGTACGCACTGATCCTGCCTCTGCCTTGAGGATGTACCCACAGGAGCACTATCAAGTGCTGGTGGCAGCATCTACCATCATAACTGTTCCGGTTTGTATTTTCCTCTTCATTGTGACGATTTTCTTGATGAATTTGCTGGTGGCTCAACTTACTCAATCCTACCACGATGCATTCTCGAACATGCAGGCTTGAGCTTAGTACGTCATGTGAGTCATGTGAGTCATTCGGTCAATCGAGCAGATGTTGATAGATTTTCGCAGCTTACATATATATGTTTACATAATTTTACATCGATCTATGTTGCCCTTTCGATGAACCAGTTGCGTGCAGGGCTACGCACGGTTAAACCGTGCCAGCGTCACGGCTGTCACAATCGCAAACGTGTCCCGCAAGAGATGGGCCCGCTTCATCCAGATCATGGCATTTGCAGCTCGGATCAACACTAATATTTTGTTAGTAAAGCAATCGTAAACCAGCCATATGGATTGACTGTTTATAGTTTATAGCACAATGATTTAACAATGGTAAAATTTGATAAACATTTGACATGGATTGCTTTCCATACATAGTTTCAAGAGTAAAATATACTGAGAAACTTCTTTCCCAGGGATTGCTTCACAGAGTCCGGAGATCCGAAGTCCGGGAGAGTTCGTTTGAGGATGAACCGATGGAATTCAACGAGGGTGACGACACTTAACCGCATGAAGTGCCCAAAAAAATAGCCTGAAAGCATATAGCATCATATAGCATGCTTGATTCAGTCTGAGGCTGGTTGCCTTTGACTGCTCATATGACATCATATGACTGCTCTTGAAATACGTGCACATTCTTGCGCCCCTGCCACCTTGCCCATGCATTTGTGCGTGCTGGCCATTGTTTTGCTGTGCACAGGAGAGGCCACGAGTAGTTCTCCCTGCATAATGCTGTCATTTCCTGTCCCAATAGGTCGGGATTTTGCGAAGTGATGCAAACTGTGGTTTTGCAGAGGTTGCATGTGCTAAAGTCACGCAACATGCGTGAGAACCCCTCCTGCGGTGATGGGCTCGCCTTGGCCCTTTCAAATGGGTAGAGAGCCACAGATCGCGAGCTTAGGTGGGCCTGTCCGGTGGTATACAGGTTTTGGAGCCTTCGAATGAGCATCTTGTGACGGAGGCGGTGGTGCTGTTTGTCAGCGTCTGTGTGTGTGTGTAAATATGACAAAAGGTGGGTACCGGGGGGTACCGTATATTATCGTATATTATATATTATAATATATACCCTAGGAGTCCAACAACCTTTGAAACAAAGACCGTTCCCATAAGAACGTTTAGCTAATGGACGTTCGACTCAATTTTAGACATGGAAGAATCATCATATCAATATCATGTACTTATACTTCACACATCCACAAGTCCAAAGTTGCAATATGTGCAACTGATCCTTTTTTCACCACTTTTTGTCTGATGCCGAGCTATATCACGCACGATTCGCTTGCAACCTCCGCTTCGCGACCTGGTTGAACCTTAGCTTCTCAAACCGCGTCATGTGAATCAGGGAATAGAAATTAACTGCCAAGAACTTCCCTTGATCGAGAGAGTTGTCTGAGTTCAAATTGTTTTAAGTCCAGGGGCTTCTTGATTTTCCATTTCGCTCCAATGATCCTGGCAGTAAAATTCCAGCATGGGCTTTGTAGCAATATATAATTAGATAAGCACAAAAAAACATGATCCAGTTTTTGGGCCAAGCAAGCTTTGCCAACTGGGTCTGGTTGGGCTAGTTTCTTAAGGGTTCCATATGCCGTTTCAGAAATGAGCTGGTATTTGTTTCAAAGGTTGTTGGACTCCTAGGGTATAGACATGCACGCATGCGAAAAGGCACTCCTCAGCCTGCTGCAGCGCATAACCCACGAATATCTGTGATCAGGATGGCTTTTGATTGCGACCCCTGAGCATCCACCGAAAGGCTGAACAATTTGTAACATGTGCAACATAAAGGGCGCAAGTATTGGGATTCAGCTCCTATTTATTTATTTATTTATCATATAGTTGTAATACCCATCATCAGATTTTTAGACAACAAGGACCTGAGACAAGCGCATTTCTTGAGTTAGATTTGCACAGCACACCCAGCTTGCGATCCCAGTGGCGTTTTAACCAAGACATTCCATCTTCATCTATAAAGCCATGGTGAAAACGAACATTGGTACCTGAGCCGAGCCACGGCAAGCAAATCGAGAGAGAGGGGATGTGGCCATGGTTGGAAAGAATTATATACAATGCAATAATGGGTAACATGATCACTACCAGACCAGATTCCTCATTGCAATCTGGGCGCGCTGGTAGCGTACCGTTCGAATCAAATGAATAAATGCCTTAGCCAATATGTCATGATCGAATGTGCATTTTAATGGAATGTTCTGGGTACTACTTTGGAATTAATGGTCATGTCCACCCACCAACAATTATTAATTAATACATTTCACGGATGCCATGTTGATTGATCTTAGGAAACACAGAAGCATATGTTTTTTTGCATACCAATGCAGGATCTGGATTTTGATCAAGTATCGTGGTACTTCGGACGTAGAATCCATTGCTGCAGCTGACTCCTGTTCAGAAGCTCATGCATATTGAACATGGGGTGAGGTTTGGCTTGTATGTGTGATATTTTTCTTGCAGGTAACAAATTCACCAGATAAAAAAAATATAAAAACAACACACTAAGGACCCTGACTGGCCTCACAGAAAGCTTCGTGAGTCGCAGGTACAACTTCAAAAAATTATGTCCAGCATCATAGATGGATTCAGCTTCCTCTTCTGACCTGGGGTTGGGGGTGCTTTTATTTTGAAGGAATTCAAGACTTGGGGACAGTCAGCCGACAAGACTTAAACATGAAATCAGGATTTCCACCAATGGCATTTTAAAGCTAAGGTTCAAGTATCTGCCAGCTTTCTCCAATAGTCCCAAGAATCTCGAAATGTGTCGCCTCAGTTTCACCGGCTGATTTGATACGGTGTTTTTGTATGAGATATATCCAGTACCAGTATTACCCAAGGATAATTCGATCTAAAATGTGGTGTTGATGAAATTCCAGGGGGCTGCACGTACAATAAGAACCGCCTCTGTTAATAATCATAATTTTATTTTATATATGTCTATTATTAGTCCCAGGCTGTAAATATATAATATACATCGCATGTACATGCTATATCTATATAAGATATATATATATATATATTATTTATATACATGCAGGCATGCATGCATAAAATAAATACGCATGTTGAGTCAGCGTGCTAAACACACCAAAAAAACATGTTGTAAAAGAAGTGCGTGTGCCATGCCAGTTTGTACTTGCACAGCATGAACGCATGTGCGTGTGTGTTGGTGTGTGCGAATAACGTGGTTTGCAAGGTTTGTGTGTATGAGTGCGATACATTTTGTGGAGCAAGCATGCATGCATTCATGTCAAAGTGATACAATGCATGTGCATGCATGCAAGGAACTTAAAAACCAACACAATTATGTGCACATACACATGCACATGATATATCAATTAGTCGCTAAAAAAAAGTACATGCACATACATGCACAGTATCGATACATGTGCCCCTGTGTATCATTCATGACGTGGTGTCAAAACATAAACCCTCGACCTCACTAGCTAAGTTTATTTATTGTTCAATTCAGACAATTTAGAACTTTAGTCCTGCCCATTTCAAAGTTGTGGACCTGGGATATATAATAATCACCAAAACTTTTTCCGGGGGTCAACAAAGGAACAAATGTCCAGCTCCAGGTTCAAATACAAGGGTCAATGCTCCAGCAATAAGGAAAACCCTGTCTGGGTCGTGAGCGCAATACTCTTCATGACGACTGGCTGTGTAGATAGTCTCTGACAACCATTCAAGTACACAACGACCATTGTACGCCTTCAGCGTCAATAGGATATCGCCAGTTTTCTTGTACAACTTAGTTGCAGTGGCTTGGGTCGGGTGTCTTTTCTTTAGCTGTGTGCGTGTGTTTTTTTTTGCAACGGGAGTCCCTTCCGCTAAAGCGAGGATGTAAAAACTGGAAAAACCAAAGATCCATTGATCCATTAAAAAAAACTATGTCCCATTCCAAGTTCTGAATATGTGCAAGGCACATGGGACTCTTTGAATTCTGGCTGCGAACACTGTATGCGATTTGCTCTGCAAAAAGCTCTGAAGTGTCGATAAGCCCTTGCCAACAACACTGGTCTGGAGAATTCCTCTGGGTTTCCAAAGTATCCAGCAGATAGCAAAAGTGCCTGTTGCACAGGAAGGACTAAGAGGGGTGAAAAGGAGAAACAGAGAAAAACATGCAATGGAAATTCCACTTGGGTTTGTATCATCATATCACGATTGACTAATAAATTATCTAAGAGTAAAGAATTTCTTCGGCCATTAGCTGTCCTCCATACTCAAAGCTATTTTCACAGCCAAGAATCAAAGCAGAGCCATTTGCGTCAAACAAAAGGCCCAGGTGTAAGACGTGCATGAGGCACCAACGAACAACTGTCGGGTGAAAATTTTTCAGGCCGAGGAGTGGGCCTCAGTCTTGTCAGCTTCGCACGCAAATATATGATATATAATAATCACATGCGCGCGCGTTATTCTGCAATATTAGTAAGCTCCAATCCTGAGGGATGAAATATTCACAAAAAAAAAATCTGTATGTGTGTTTTTCCCAAAAAATCTACTCACTGTTGTTGTCAGCAACAAGCGTCAAATCCCATGCGTAGGCATCCTTTCCTCACACCATTCATCCAGAGTGAAGTTGCAGTCGTACCAGGAGCTTGTAGGCTCCAAGTTCCAAAACACATCTTTATAAGGACCAATCGACCTGGCTCTGCACCAGTGACAAGTGTTGTGGCCATTCCAGCTAGTGTCTTTGAAATGGAATATCTTCTTATGAAAGCTCCAGTCACCTCTCACTTCGGTGACCGCAAATTTGCGCCCCCCATCCAACACAATGTTCTGCCCAGCTTTCAGTTTCATTTTCCTGGGTAGTTCGAATCCCCAAGGGTCGTGCGACGGATGCACCCCTTCCCAAAGGCAGTTGAAACTCCATGTCAACCGTCTATATACTTTGTTCAGCGTGTGGTGTTTCCATAGTTCGCCTTCGCCTATAGCAAAGGCAAGGAAACGCGAAGCCCGCACGCTGGCAGGTCGCCAGTGCACCAGATTAAAAAATATACCTACCACATTGGTCACGCCAGCATGCGTAGTGATTTTGGCACCATCACCGAACACCCCCAATGGGATTCGCTCATAACTGTCAATTGTTTGAGCCCACGGTTCGCCATAGGCGGCATTGTGTTGCCAGTATCTCCGAATGCTTTCCATCGGAAGCTCCAATTTTGCTGTGTTGAACAAGTACGCGATCACTGTATGTGGGTCCAAAATTGGGTACTTTGCCAATTTGTATTTGGTTTGTCCATCTTCTAGATCCGTGTACTTCACTGGAAGTTCGATCTCCGCGAGTTCCTAACATGGCCGGTTTAGCTACAAAATAATTACTGCGTACTGCGCATTGCAATTTTTGTTCAAGATGCCATGAAGCTATAATTTAATACAAAATATTATAATATAATAAAATGTGAAGAAGGGCCATGTGTTGCATGCTGCACTACCTTAACCTTAGTAGTATTTTTTTTCTTTCTAAGTTGCTTGCAAAAACATATACCCGATACCGAAACCGAGTTTCCGGTCCATCTTTGAAAGCACGCCACCAGTCCCGAGAGTTATTCTTCCCAGATAAGTTGCCTAACTTCCTGGTCATAGAATTTGGAACTTGACCCTGGGCGTCCTCGGCAGTGGAACGGCAGGAAAAACACATATATAATAATGATCTTATTTAAATTGCTGGGTGGCATTTAGTGCACATGCATGCACACGTTATCTGAACAACATTTTAAGATAGCAATTGCGTAAAAACACGATTTTTAGGGCCCAGAATCCAATGACCATCATGGACATGAAATATATGTGTTCCGTCGGGCTAGCTGTCCAGCATTATAAATTCGTTGGTCTTCGGAGGAAAAAACGGATAGCATATTTTATTTTAGAATCAGCTACAAGCAAACAAACACAAGCAGGGCTCCGGACACACAGATATTAAAATGATATTCCTCCCAGACAACCAGCGGGATCGGTTGTCACATGCATGCATGATCATTTTTTTGAATAGATGATGCTGGATGATGTTGAAATTCTATTGATGTTCCAACATTACACATGGGCAAATGCTATGTCAGAAGCACAACCGTACGATGTTTCAATGCCCCTGCATACATATATTCCCAACATGTCCCAGGTTAGATTTCTTTTGGCAAGGCAGCAGACACCTTACCCGAAATGCCTAAGATCTCCCAGGCACACTTTTGGGTTTAACAGATCTTCAGGCACTCAAGGTATACATGATAGTAAATGCAGGCCGTGATCGTAGAAGTACACCCGTATACCCTGCACAGTTATGAATCACATTTACTTGAATCACAATCCCTAGGCTGTAATTTCCAGGTGCATTATATATATTAATATATTATATAAACTAATATAAAACATGTAATATATAATATTAATATTTATATATAATATTGCTAATAATAATTAATATAATAAGCACGAGCATTCTAACCCTTGTATCATGCACAAGCATTCTAACGAAAAAACTTGCCAGTGTTTGAACTCTTTGGGGAGGAACATGCATGTATAAGTACAATGATAATCATTTCGATTTCACGCTGTATACATAGCGCAGAAAACTTGAACCATCTAGTGAAAAACAAGGAAATCTTGCCGGCGATCTGTCAGAAGCGCTCACAGTCCAGTTGAGCTGTCAAAAGCATAAGCCACTCTTCATGTCGAAATTGCACCGCGCAAGTCTATACTAAAATGGAGTGCTTCATCAAGTCTTTACTGTACTAGTAGAAAAACACGAGGGCCCTTCACACATGTACTAGTAGAATTCTGTCCCCAAGACGTATATTCCACTACAGTACCAGTGTTGGCATGTCTTTTGGTTCTAAAGCATTTCGTGTTATATGTATGCTATGTATATTATTATATGTGTGTACCAATATATTAATATATATATTGTTTTCGTTCTGGTTTCAAAGATAGATCACTGGTAGCTTGACATGGGGCGGATGTATTATGTATTTTAAAATTTATAAAAGAATCGATATTATTAATTAATGGAAATATTATTATATTATTAAAATTTAAAATAATATACTCATGTGGGATACAATATTACGTATTACTATTATATTGATTAATGAAGGATGAAACATGCACGTGATGTAACATATATATATATATATATCCAATCGCAAGAACAAACTTTAACTTGTTCTGACCGAAGGTTGGCCACTATTTTCATGTTCTATCATGTTTATGAAAAACATGTACATGTATATATTGATCAAGAAAGTCTATATCTACTTGGGTGAAAAAAAGCTATCATGCCTTTCAATTAACAGTTTTCGGTCAATATGAGCATAAGGTCAATATTGTTTTTTTTACCTTTCATGAACTTGGTACCATGCTTCTGATTTCCATATAACATACGCCCCAATTTCTTTGGATCCACCATGCTAGGGCTTCCCTATTGGGGCAGTATGCCAGTTCCAGCCGGGCACATTCGGAACTGCCAAGGAGCAGAGGCATGCGCTTGAACATTCTTCATGGCCTTGCCAACCGTCGTTGCCTCAGCCAAGTAGGAGAAGGACCAGAAAGGTGTGCTCCTGGTTGGCGCTATTGGTTGAAACTGAGAACCTAAATTAAATATAATAAATATTAATTAATATACATTTATAAAGGAATGGGCCATTGTTTGTAATATATATATATAAATTATAAACTGTTGTTGACAGGAGTCATGATGATGATTATTAGAACCATTGAAAGCTAAATCTGTCAGCCCTCAAATTGTCGGCCCTCAATTGAAAGCATATATCAAACTCAAGAAATTGATCTTAATTGTCGGCAAAGCTTCCCCACCACACACATCATCCATAGCATTTTCCAGAATAGCTGAATACTCGTCGCAATCGGGACCTGCGTGGAGGTTGGCCGGATGGCGCAGTGAAACTCTCAACTTCAAAGTGGATACAATACAAATATATGATACAACTTGAAACCCTACGACCCCATGACTCTCATGTATACCTGAAACCCAAAAAGAAGCCAACTTTCACTTCAACACTCTTTTGACGGCTAAGATGAGCTTCATCATTGCGATCCACGCAGGAAAGGTTGTCTTTACGACATGATTTAATTGGTTGTTTTCTTTTGCAACCACGCGCACCATCCATGCGTTGAAATGAACACATGTGCGCACATCATAAGCTAAGCATTTCTGTAGCAGCCATGATTGTGCCCTGCAAATGGGTCTGCACCCCTGGAACCTGCTCAAATGACGGATTTCGGAATACCACCATCCTATGATGTATTTGAAGATCGATCAGATATCCCAATGAAGTTTTTAGTGGCTCGCTAGTTAGCGCGATTCATGTTGAACCTGGTTGAGAAAGCAAGGTTCCATCCCCAGCAGGCAAATCCACAATGGCACACTAACACGGCCACCTCGAAAGCGTTGTTACCTTCTTTTTGCTAAACCGGAAAATCATTTAAGGTTGGCCCGAGTCAGGAAATCCACATAGTCCTTCTCGGCTTTCTCGCATGCCTGGATGTTGGCATCCAATGACGAAGCCTCGACCAATCACAGCAATAGGACTATAATGTTGCCAGGTCCCCCAACCCAGGGCTTAGTAAGTAAGTGGCATATTATAATTATATATATATATGCATATGCATATGCATATGCAGTATATATATATATTATATATATATATATATATTAATTATGGTATATTAAATATAATATATATATGCAGTAAATTAATACAATAATATATATACTAGCTAATATAATATATATATAATATATCAGGAACCCAGGAAGTAGCTCCTATCATGATCCTAACAAAACTTCTTGGGGATGAGTTCGAAATCATATGCGTATCATGTTGAACCCCAACTGATGTACAACATTGATGGGATAAACAAGTTCTACATGAATGAAAATTTTAATAAATATTAATAAATAATATTTATTATAATACTCTGACCTCCCAGTATGACCATGGAACATCTCTCGTGTCCACATCGTTCTGCAAAATGTCCCGGGCATCCACCATGCGCTGCCACAATTTTTGGAAGTCATCCTTTATGGCGTCTCTCAAGGCTGGGCACCTTGGGAGCTACCAGAACTCACATCAGCCGATCGATCGGTAGGGGTGCTTGGGCAGCCAGGTGAGAGTCAAACCCAAATATTGTGGCCAAAATGGGGTTATCTATTGGATGATAGATGCTTCATGGGAACATTTTTTTAACAATCCATGGCCTCCCAGAAAGGAAATGTAGTAATAAAATTTATATCCAGCTACTTTCCTGGGCATGTGATCAGGGGTCTTCACCTACTGGAAGTAGGACTGCGTCAATTATTACAGTAAAAGCGATATCGATAAGGGTACCACTTTGCAAACCCATATCCTTGAAATTATAATTTGTGTATCTCTCTCTATCTCTTTCTGCTGTGCTTTGGAAGAACTACTAGACAAAGGAGAATGACATTGATCCCACGTAGGTGCAGGGAATTTTACAACATGCTGATTCAACCAGATCTAATATAATTTTCTATAAATATCGATCCAAATAATATAATAATAACTAAAATTAAAATAAAACACACATGGTTTTATCACCTTCTGCTTGCAGAGCTGATGCCCACTACTCCGAGGCCCAAGCATCCCATTGATCACCTGCGTCTTCCTGGAGGCACCTGTGATCTTCTGGTTGATGGAGTTCAGGACCTGCCCCAGGAAACAGGAGCATTGGCATTTATATATATAATAATATATATATATAATATATATATATATAAATATACTATACATGAAGCCACATTTTTAAATATAATATATCCTATAATTAATATTGTAAGGTCTGTATGATGCATTGGACATGTTTTCATGATTCATATAGCATGTTTTTATTGTATGCATGCATTTCAATGAAAAAACTCTATATATATATCTACCAGGATTTCCTTTACACCAAGCTGGAAATCGGAATGGTCAAGGTTGAGGCTAAGGGGTGCGGCCAAGAGATGTACAAGGGTTGCTTGAGAGCTGCTATACATGGTACGGTTGCATTTTTTTCGACTTGGCAACGTGCTAGATACTAGTAATAAAATCATAAAATGTTACGGTTTGCCGATATCCATATCGATATCGATTGATCTTTAATTAAGAGATAATGGGGTCCTTTGATTTCCTGCTTATAACCTACTATGGGTGCAAGCCTACTATGAATTGCAGTGCAAAAAACGCACGATCTCATGTAAATTAACTTGATATTAGATTTCCAGTTGGTGCACATACTCCACAGGGATTTTCTTATATATATATATTATATTATATATATACATGTTTTCATAAATTTGAAGCTTCCTTTGTGGTGACCAAGTACCAGTAAGCTCCATGGATCAGTTCCAATTGCCACTGCCAAAAACACAACGTCTGAACCCCCCTGGAAACACATAGCCTTCCTCCCCTTAGCAATGTGCTCCTTTTCTGCCTTTTCCAACTTTGCTTTGTCTTCCTTCGCCTTCTTCTGCGCCTCTTTTTGCATGCGCTTATTCTTCTGCTCGTCGGTTTCCTTCTTCGGCTTCGCTCCTTTCGCAGCCTTACTACTGGTACCCTTCTTAGTCTTCTTCTTCTTTTTCTTCTTGTCCTGGCTAGTAGGTGGCGGCGTAGTGAGCTTGTCTTGTGGATTTGTTGTCATCAGCACTCCCTGTTGAAAATGAAATGGAAATTGCAGTGCGTCATTGTCGTACATGCATGGCTGGGGTCATGCCAATGATGTAGACGAATCGAACAATACGAATCTTGCAATGTTGCTGCTGCTATGATTTTTCATGTGTGCTATCCTGATGAATGCAGCCGAGTTTCTCCCGACGGCGAGGAATCATCACTGCTGCTGGAGTCATCTTCCTGTTCATCACTGGAGCTGCTTCCCGAAGACTTCTTGTTCTTCTTGGCCTTTCGTTTTTTGCCCTTTTTGCCATTGCCATCTTCGGAGTCCTCTGCGTCAATGGCTTGGAACAACGACTCTACCACTGAGTCTTCTTTCTCACTGATTCCTTCGGAATCCCATACCAGATAAAGGCGCAAAGCCTGGCAGTGCCACAGCGGCCAAGATGATATCATGCAGATTGTTTATTTTTCTAATGTTTGGAGGCTCCAATATATATATAATTAATGATAGGTCAAAATAGGAACATTGTTTCTTGCTAACCAGGCTAGTCGTTTCTCCATGTTGGAAATGTGTGACGTTAATATTTGGATGAACCGTATTTGCTGGCTTCAGACAAGAAATCAAATTTACGATGCATCCTAATTAACATTAATTAAATTAAGACAGTATTCCTGCCTCATGGGGTGGATCCATGTTCAAAAACGGTTGGTCATTTCTTCTGGTGATGTCTGATCTACCATGTTAGATCTTTCAAAGAGTTTATAACAGAATCAACATGTGATAGGTGGTAACGTGAATCAACCTGGCCTCATTACCTGGCGCATCGGGATGCCACTTGACGTGGCTCTCTTTGGTCTCTGGGTCCATGAGCTTATTGTTGCATATCTCAGTGGCCAAAGCTTCGTCCCCCCCGTACTTGCTTTGGATTTGTGACTTTGTCAGCCACATCCGGGCTCCATGCGTACTGCACTTCTTCCGGTGCCGGATGGACAGGTACAAGGAGGACGTCCTCCACTCGCCTCTGCAACTCAACCAGGCGTCTTGGAGAATCTGAAGCTTCTCGTGGCCTGTGGCGTCAAGGAAATTTTATCCTACAAGGGTATCGGTGGCTATGATGTATAAACCAATATGTCATCTTCAGATTATATGTTCATGTTATTATTATTTCGAAATACCTATTATACATAATGCATATATAGCGATCAAGAATATCAATTAATTTCATTGCTTATGGACAAATCCATCCATCAATCTTGCATGCATTATTATATATGTTTAATATGTGATATATATCATATATATATATACAGGTCCTGTTTACAGTGGGGCAGTCGACGTTCCCAAACAAAAAAGTAGTTGATCAATGCAATATTATTTTCCCAAGTGGTCCGTCCAAACACAGCATGATGCACTGAACCAATTCTACAAAGTCTGTCGTTGCATTGGGGAAGTAATAATCTACTCCTTTGCATGGGCCAAAAAAACAATCAGAATTGATACCAGCCACAATTATTCTACGAGTTGATTGAAATAGATTCAACTTGGGGATTCGGAATGCAAAGCCGAGAAACAGTAGGCAGCAGCGCGGCCAGCTTTTCGGATCTCTTCTGGGGTTCTGGTGCCTAAGTCACCACAGTATATACATGTATACAGGTTTGCAAGATCGATTGATATATTGCATCGATACCATACATGAACCCTCTCACAATATCTCACAATAGGATTTGAAAATCTGCATATGCACAATTAACACAGGTGGGAAAGGTGTAACCTCACACATGCAGTGCATGTTTGTAGTATACATATATAAATTACCAAAATTTTGGTTGGGTGTATGTATCAGCCAAAGTCCACAAACACGCATGCCTATCAAATGTGTTCGCTTCATCATGTTGTGTGACCAAAATACATGCAAGAGATTGCAAGATATTGCAAGGCTAGGTACTTCGAATCGACCTGCTGAAACGCATATACCGGGCATGTAGGGCTTTTTGGTCTACTGTTCTCTCGCCCCTCCTTCTAGTGCCTCCTGTTTGGTCTTGGTTGCCGGCTGCTGGTTCTGCATGTGCAGTTGGAACGACTGAGGTGCCCATACCAGGTGGTGCAGAAACCTCTGCGGTCTGCACATGGGGCTGTTGGGCTGGAGTCGCTGCCGCATTTGCTTGATTCGGTGCGGGTGCTTGATTCGGTGCGGGTGCTGGCGTCTGCTGGGGTGGAGTCGCTGCCGCATTTGCTTGATTCGGTGCGGGTGCTTGCGATTGCTGGGGTGGAGTCAGTGCTGCATTTGCTTGATTCGGTGCGGGTGCTTGCGTCTGCTGGGGTGGAGTCAGTGCTGCATTTGCTTGAATCGCTGCAGGTGCTGGCGCCTGCTGGTTGTCAGATGGGCTTGCAGCTGCTTTGGCAAGTTGCTGGCTGGTGCTGCAGCGTCGAAGGGTTTCCTCCTGGGTAGCGTCAACTGCTCGTGCATGCCTGGCGCTGGTTGGTGTTGTGTGTGGCAAGCCAGGCAGTGTTTCAGCTTGCGGCGAGGGGAAAGGTTCCTGCTTTTCCCTTTTCACAAGCACTAGCGGACCAGATTGCTGCTTGGGGGGTGGCTTGGGAGCCTGCTTGGCGGCAGTTGCCTTCGGGGCAGGGGCACGGGCAGAGGCAGCTTCGGTCTTGCCCTCGGCTTGAGGTGGGACCTGTGGGGGCACTGATGGGGGGGTCAGAGCAGTATGGGCTGTGGGGGCATGCTGTTTTCTGGTAGGTGCCTTTGGTGTCTTCTTCTTGTTCTGTCTGCGGCCCGTCTGCTTCTTTACTGACTTGCCGTGCTTCTTGATCACTTTGCATTTGCCTTTGGTGGATTTCTTTCCTGGTTTATTCTTCTTTGTCTTGGCACTCTGCTTGGTTCTAGAACTTGCACTAGATGGGCCCTTTCCATTCCCCAGAATCTGACGATCCCCAACATTCCCACGAAGAACAAACGAACTAGTTCTACGAATTCGGTCTGCTGGTGTCACTGGAGGGGACAATGCCAAACCCCTCAGTGCATTCTCCTTGGCTTCCTGGTCTGTTGCTGGAATGGTGGTGGCATCACTGAGTCCTCCTGCATGCAGTAGCGAGCACGTGGCACACAGGCACACATATTAAAAACAATTATTGGTTCCCATGCATCATAGTCACCCATTAAGATTGATTGAGCTGGATTAAAACAAAACTGTAGGACAGTACATCATGTTAATCAGGCGTAACGTAAAAATTAACATAGTACTATCGAATGTCGGTTTATGATTGTCAAGCCACATGCACATCGCATCCATTAGACTGTTTCCTGCACATGTATGCATGCATGAAAACTGGGCTATGATGGATACTTACTGACCAGTAGTAAAGGGGCCAGTGGAAGCACCTTGGCCAATATCGTATTCTCAGTTGCCCCCACATTGTGGTACATGGCCAGCTGACACCTGATATTGAACGTGCTAGCGGCCATTCTTGGATGTGCAGCCGACATGGATTTCACAAGATATCTCAACCTCCTACCTAGCCAAAAAAATGAATTGGCACGAGGATATTGGTGTCTCCATGGTTGCATTAGTTTCTCGATTTTGTATTACGGTGGTGCATTTTAGAATAATAAAGCCACCAGCGAGGAACAATGCAAATGTACTGCATGATATAATATATATTATATATAATATAAAATAATAATATATGATATATAATATAATTATATAACATTGTAATAGCTATACTAGCTAGCTAGATCAGTACTACATACAATGCAACTTCACTGCTCCTGTAGACGGTGTTGGGCTCCCACTACTGGATGGCGTCGAAGTGGTTGAAGTAGTCTCAACCCCAGCCTGGGCACCCTCAGTACCCTTGGCCCGACGACCGGCAGGTGCAGCAACAGCAGAAAGATCTTTCAACCTCAAGGACACATGAAACATGTTGGGAATAGGGAGAAACACAACCCTGCAATGAAATAATATTGACATATCATCCTATTGGGGAAAAAAGAGTCTGATAAATTTGTATTATCATCAATATATGCAATATGCATATATATTATACATGCATGCATATATATATATATATGCAATACAATATTATATAACAGTACAATAAATATTAATTATATTATATATATATAGGCCGGAGGTATATAATTATAAATTTTATAAAATATTAATGATATATTATATAATATAATATATATATTATAAATATATAAAATAAAATATTCGACGCAATTCTTAATATATAATCGATTAATAATAAAATAATAAAAATAACCAAATATACATGGGACAACCCCCAGTCATGTTAGGTCTGTGTGATCAGATCAACTAGTACGAAAAACCTCTCACATCAGTATCAATTTGATCATACAAAAGAATACGAAGGTATATGCACAAGTTTAGTCCATCCGTGTGGTTTGCATCATGCAGTGATTGGGTGATTTGATCAACAAATAAGATTTGGACAGAACATCACCCCAAGGTAGAGTCTCTGGTGGATGTGGAAACTTAAGTTCCCTCTCTATAACGCCCTGTGCGTGATCTAGTGCAGCTAGCCTTTCGGCGCGCTTTGCTGCCCGCTCCAGGACACCGCCCACGTCAGGGGACGCCATGCTGCAAAGAGGACCCGAAGGGCACACTGGACTCACAAGGCCAGCCACAAATACTTGAGAGATAATTTAGCATTTTTTTGCATACAAATTCAACAGGATCGACGAATTCAAATTGATCAAAAAAAGTGGATTTTTGGGGCTTATGTCGTTCACGGGTTTTTTAGGTCGTTCACGGTCTTTTTAGGTCGTTCACGGTTTTTTCACGGTAGTTTCACGGTACCTTTTTTTCTGGACTGCCACTCAGAAGTTTGGTCCATGTTGGCACCATTTCATTGCCATATGTGCGTTTTATAATTGGAATCAGCCGTCAAGTACTATGAGGTCCACATCCTGTTAATAACACAGTTGACCGATATGATTGTTAGTGGAAAGTAGGACCTAGATGACATCGATGGATTTGATCAGCAAATTAAGACCACTACGCACACAATGGCAAGAATCAACATGGCTAACACTGCTATTGGTGATCATTATCGACCACTGCACTGTACTAGTGTACTATCCTCGGAGGGATGTCTCACAGGCGACAGCTCCACGGGTTAATTAATCGAACTCACCCAGACCCTCTGAATAGATGGGGCGATAGGTCCCATCCTTCACACGGTCCTTCAGAAAATTCTTGATGGAAGCCAATTGTGCATGACGCCAGCGATATGGGGCCTGCCAATATGCAACGATTCAATATAATGGATAAATTGTGTGGAGGGGGGGGGGATCCTAGAAACACGTGTGCAACCACGTTTGGAGGCATCAGGTTTAATCACCCTAGCATATTATATTTGCAATTATTCATTCATTTATGTTGCAATTGGGTTCACCAGGAATGCCCAGAACCAAAAAAAATAGATCACGGCAAAAATACGTTTTAGTTATGCATGGTGGTGTGTATCACTCTCTCATACTTGACTGGCACTTGAGCAAAGTTTGCAATCCTACCACCATGTACTACCTAAGCAAATTTTCTTGGTTGCTCCTAGCCAACCCACCTTCTGATGCGACTGCACTACCCACTCGGCTTCAGGAGTCGAGCTGAAGCTGGTCGCGGGCGGCGAAAACCACATGGGAGAACCAGTCACCTCCTCAGCAGACATGGGAGTGAGGCAGTGTAGCCCCCAACACACGGATTTTGGGTTCACCGTTTTTGTTTGGAAAAAAGGGACCCAAATATTATACACACAATTTTAATTATCATTTGAATTATGAACCCAGGGACAATGATCAACAGGATTGTTCAATTCAAAGGAAATGGGCCAATTGAAAGTGGCATGTATGCAATCAAGCTGATTTTTTGTTTCCCAGTCCAGGTTGGGATCAGGTTGGGATCAGGTTAATTAATTATAATTTAATTATATTATTTATTTGTTTATAAATACTGGAAATAGCCAAACTGGGAACCAGGTTTTGTATTTTATATTTTTGTAATATATATTTACCCTTCCGATACCAATAAAGTAAAAATATATCTGTCAATGTTGGAAAAGGTTGAACAAATTAATTAAGCTAATTAATTGCAAGCTATTGTGAGTTATGATAATAATATTTTGATTTTACTATATATAATATTAATAATAAATAAATATTATTTAATTTATTGTATATATAATATATATACTAGTAGTGGGTTGTAGTTGTAGTCATTTCCATTGAATCTGAACTAACCGGCCAACTGCAATCCACAATTGCAATGTCGATCTATAATATCATTCTTGCTTTAATCGCTTTGCAGGGGTTATTATTAGAATGCCTGGTTGTCGGCAGCGCACTGGATGCTCCAAGACTCCTTCACGTATTCCATGTGTTTTCGCATGATAGCACGAGCAAACTTGCGTGGATATGCAGCTGATGCTTTCATACCAGGCCCACCTTGCCTTAGCTTGGAAGGGATAAGTCAGCACGGGAAACACATGTATTATACATAATATACATGCATGGGACACGTTCAAGATCTATGTCTGGATGGGCATGTTTGTGATTGATACACCCGGCAAGCATGCACATATATAGCATGCATAGCAATGTATGCATGTATGCATAAAATACTATAAATATTGTAGTATTAATATCAATTAATTTATATTAATTAATTATTATTATAATAATATTATATTACTTAATTAATTAATATTCTAGGCATGCATGCATGCATGCATTGTACATGTTCTGACATGGGACACTTTCGTCACACCTTTCGAGTCAACCTTTCGGATGACCATGGCGGTGTCCTTGTCATCCTTCGCCTTTTCAACCCTCTCCTTATCCTTGAGGGACATCTTCTTGACAATCTTCTCCAGCCATTTCCTTGGTTGGAATGGGATGCGATGGGATACAAACATCGCCCTTTCCCACGCACATATGCAATAGTGATTCATGCCATTGCTAGCAGGCACTTTTGTAGGATAGATCCATGCATGCATAAACCGCACCCCTATCCCCTACCATCCCACAAATCAAAGCAGTGTGCGGAGTTCCAAAGCAGTTGGTGGGCTTCTGGTGCCGGTGCCCATATGCCGCCATTGGACTTGGTGGAAGCAGTGCAAGTCTTGCACCAAAAGCAATGTATGACAAGTAGCATGCATGCATGCACATGCACTGAAGGTTAATATTAATATATATATATATACATTATATTAATATGTATCCCTAACTACACATGCATACATATGCTGCACATATGGGCCCATATATATATATTATAACATATTACGCGTATATGCATGCATACAGCCGCGAAACGGATCAGCACGCAGAATGCGCAAACTCAAACAAAGCTGGCTTAATCCATTTCATGCAAACTTGTTGTCCATCCATCTAAGAATCCAACAAAGATACTTGCAGCCACGTCAGGGGTCGGATGGCCAGGGCAGCAAATTGGAAGTACGGGCACAAGGGCATTATGCTGTTTCGTGGCTGTTCTGTCACCCACTGGATCGAGCGTGCCACTGCCACCAGCCCCATCAACACCCACCTGGCTGTGATCCTGAGGTTGATGGCAATGCAAATCAAAACCATAAGCGAGTGATGGGGAAGTCAGGGTGTTTCACAGAAAAACCATTAACAACACAAACGGCTCATTATAACATCAGTCAATGTTTTTGTTTTGACACGCATATGTAGTATACCTTTGGGATTGGGCCCCAACGGTTACACACACACCCCAGAAACCTTGGCCAAAACAACATATGCTCTAATAAGTGTGCTGCATAGTCTGTTTGGAATGAATCAAGACAAGCTACGCGTTGGCTTTGCGAATGTATTCCAACTTCCCTGCACCGAATATTCGGTGTTTTGAACGTCTTGAAGTGCCTTTGTTTATATAGGTCCAGCTACCACAGGGCGGGCCACCGAACAACAGCCCATGGGGAGCCAGCTTCAACAGTTGTCGCAATATAGCGCAAAAGCCGTGCCTCAGTATGCATGCAGGTTAAACTGTTAAACGGTTAAACGAGAAGGCAAGGGTTGGGGCTGGGGCCATAATATTATATTATATATATATAAGTGCAGAGATGCGGTAGCTTGCACAGTGCACAGCCTTACCACGTACAAGAGAACACCAGTACTCGCACGTTATATGATTAATAATGATCATCATATGCACATATTATATCATCATATTATATATTTACATTTGTATATTTGTCTCAAACCTGCTAAAGTGGCCACATGCACATTCATGACATAGATCAAGCATTTGAACTGCCAACAAGCATGTACATATACAGGCATATAATATATACTGAGGCAGCTACATATTCAGGATGTCTCCTTCAGGTCCATCTAAAAGGTCAAACCTCTCCCTGAGTGGAGTTGGAAGGTTTGCGGTTTTGAAAGCTGCAAAAAACAACACGGAATAAATAAACACTATTCGGAGACATGAACGCAGTTGTATGGATTAGGTGCTTGCAAATCCGCATGTGCATGATGCTGTTCTTGAAAACTTATTATATAGTGTCAATTGCAAACGTTCGATTACAAACATTAACACACCTGGGCTCCAAACGCTTTGTACCCATTCTGGCCTCAATGTGTTGCTGCATGCGAGCTTGTCTGCAGTTTCGAAACAGTGAATATTTCTAGTATACACGTAATCTGATATACTATGTGGAAAATGTGTTGGGGAACCGAAAGAACTTTCATGACGAATGCATGCATACTTAACTGGTACGAGACTATTTGATATTGTCCAAACCTTTGCCAATTTTCAACCCTATGGGCTACCGTTTAACGTTTGTTTGCATGCATGGGTCCATGAGTTCCCCACTGTACATTTTGTGAAGCTCTCCAACTCCGGCAAAAGCGTCCAGCATCACCACGTCCTTTGCACTGCAAATGTGAAGATACATCCAGAACCATCAATGAGTTTATCCCCATACAAATGTTGATGACGCTGGTGCTTTACCAATTATTATATATATAATTTAATGGTCGCTTGGTAGAGATAAATCTCACGAAAAGGCGTCCAGATCTGATATATGTTTTATTCCCAACTGGGCCCCAGGCTCTGCCCCACTGATCTTGGGGCGTGTTCTGGACCACGAAATCCAGCAAATGAAGCCTCGATGTAAGAACAGCATGAGAGGGGCCTAGATCCAACTAAATTAATATAATAGTGATTAACCTACATCACCAAGCAAAATTTACAATGCTCGAACTTTCTTTATAGATCATCCAAGAAACATCACTATGGGAAATCCCCAAACGAGTAAAAGCTCCGCCGCTTTGCGGGACACTGCCATGGGAGCAAATTGCCAATCTTTACGCAAACGTTTTGAAGGCATGGTTGACACTTCCAGCCCGGGCCGAGGTGACAGCACTGGCCGTTTGAGCCTCCCTGCCAAAGCATGCAGGCTGTTCTGAAAGGGACATGCATGGGTCAAGGGTTACATTATATATTATATATTATATATATTATATGGTCAGAAATATCAAATAGAAATATCGTCGACACATAGCAACGAATGAGTCATGCAGTATAATTTTCCCTCCCTGCATTCATGCATGCACATGTGCCATATAGCAACGTAGTTCTTTGATGTTTTTTTTTCAGACCGCAAAATTCTTCTGTCTCATCATTGCTGGATGGCAGAGCCCAACATGAAAGGCACTGAAAGAGCTGTACCACCATTGAGAAACAACCAAATCATCCACACGCGTTGGTTCAAATGTTTTTCCAGGGCCCACCCTGAGAGAAGATTAATACCCCGGTTGAATCATATCATGATAATTACTGTTGTTGATATAATATATATATTATATTATAATATATTTAGAAGAAACAATTCTCACTGGTGGATTCTAGCATCATGAAATGCAGCTCAGTCAGAAAAGCCAGTGCACCGGCTAAGATCCCATAAATCCAACAAAAGCGGCGTAAACTTTGCAATGAGAGGTTTGTTGTTGAAGCAAAGGCCTATGATCAAACAATGATACATAATAATAATTAATATAATATATTATGCATGTATGCATATATAACTTATTCATCACAAAATGAACTAACATGTTTCGCCAGGGACCTTGGCAACAGGATTCATCAGAAATTTTGGGTAATGTCGAAATCCAAATTTGAAAGCACACCCCATGCGCTTTACACACTTCGCAACATCACCGGCCAACCAGGCCAATGCACTCAGCTCTGAGTTGGCCAGCTATGGTGAATCAGAGAGTGAAGCCGGCTCCCACCCTGCGACCATTTTCGCAACGGTCCACCTCAGCTCGGGCCAGGGTTTTCAACTCATCGATCATTGCTTGAATGAATGAACTTTTGAATATGTTGAAATCTTTGCACGGGAGATTAGATTAGTTGTCATGATGAGGTTTTGCATGTGGATGTGCATCGTGTGTGGTTTCAAACTTTGCATTTGGAATGTTGGGATAAGACGGTACCACTCTCTGATAGACTCCATGCCAATCTGCAGGAGCATGGTCGGTGCGTGCCACTGAATGCGCAATGGGGTCCAGGTTTTGAATCACTGCATCGCGTTTTCTTGTTTGGACTCACCTAAAATCAGCAACGAATTTGATGCAAAGCCAATTGCTAATGAGATAATTACGCATATATTGCATGATGTAGATCAATAATCTTCTATAAAGATTCGACTATTGCTGATCAACTATTTTTGATAACTATCTATCGATATTACCTATCATGGAAATGATTACCCATCTACAAGACCCCGATACATCATGGCACTGAACATATATTATATGAATCTTAAATGGACTGAAAGAGACTGAGACTGCTAGTACTAGCTGAGAACTGGACGCAAAAACAGGGCCTCCATATTTGCCCCACCCGATGCTGACACCGTCCTGCTTGTTGGCCTACGCAAAAAAGAACTTACATAGGGTGGACCATGTTCTGCTTGCTTTTTTGATTGAGACAAGTAGAAACAATCGAGTGTATCGACAATCTTTTCATCAAAGGAAATGGACATGACAAGTACACAGGGATGTCAACCCACGTAATTGACTTCCAGAAATTATATAATAATATATAATATTTGTTTGGCGCACCTTCAAATCGATACCCTTGTCTTTCTTCAAGTTGTTCAAGGCCCCCTCAGGCGGGCCAGGAATGTAGAAGGCCCCAGAGACAGATCTCGATTGGCAAAGCCTTGGCCATGCAGATTGCGACAATTGTACATAGCTGTGAAGGAACTTGGGTTTGCAAACTCTTGGTTCATGACCGAAATCACAAACATGAGGATTCAAAAGCTGGGATGTTTTTGACAGAATCTGCAGTTTAAATTGAAATCCCGACGTACCAGTTTCCCTCCAACTTATTAAATAATGAACCTGTGATATCCTGTGATGAGTCACGGCTCCAAAGAACATCATTGGTCAATGTCTGATTTAGGATACACCAGTTTGAAGATTTGAGGTCCGAACAGAACTTGGATTTTCACGGGCGGAGGCTGCTGCCCTTCCATATCAGGAGGGCTAAGCGTAAAGGACCTTGGCATCCATACCGCACAATCCTCATGGATATCAGACAAAGAACGGATTGAAAGGTGTCTACTTGTTGACTCAATCAAAGAACCAGCTAGCTATCTTCTAATGGTGCCAGCTTGAGATATTGTTCACCATGACACCATTATGAATGCCATTTTTTGGGTGGGCACAAGCAGTTCAAAACGTCAATGCTGCAGTGGGTTCAACTGTCCCAACATTAATCACTAAAGCTGAGGTAAGCACTTTTGACCTTGAAGGTCTTCAAACTTGGGCAAAGAAGCCGAGAGTTTGCCGTCGCGCACGCCGGCCAGCAATTCAAAGTTGGCCCGCCTGGCCTGCATGCACGCCGTGGTAGTGGCATGGTTTTCTATCAACGAGATGACGTATTCTTGTTCCCCAGAATATCAAAAAAGCACATATGAATGAAAATTAACGTATTATAATTTCAGTTACCTTTGTCCACACATATACACACAATCTCAAGAAATACCTACCGGCACATGCCTTCGATTTGAGATAAATTTGAAAGTTTGATTGCAATGCTGTGCACCCACATGCCTTTTGGATAATAGAACGGCATGCTTGCTTTTTCAGAACTATATTGCAACAGGATGTTTATATATATATATATATATAATTCCACGACACCCATTAAACTGCATGCATGCATGCATTGGATTTTTTTCTACACCATGTATGAACGTTAGGTTCATGAATGTTCATGAGTATATGCATAACAATACATCTGTAAGCATACTGGGAATCCGGCCTCTTCCTGTTTCTGCTGCTGCTCTGGGCTTTTCTGTGGAGGAGGTTTCTGTTCTGGGTCTTTGCTGGGTCCTGTTTCTCCTGGTTCAACTTCTTCTGCATTGCCTTCACCATCTCTGGTTAACTGCTCATCCCTGTTTGCTGACTTGTCAGTCTTGGGTTGTTTTGTCCTATCGCTTTCAGCATCTTTTGTCGATCCCTTTCTTTTTTGGGTCTTGGCCTTGGACTTGGGGCTGACTTTTTGCAACAAGGCCCTACGCTTTGACTTGGTTCTGTGTAGCCTTGGACTTGGCTTGGAGGGGCTCGCATGTGAGGGTTTGTCAAGTACCTTGACTGGGCTCTTGGTACCTGGGTTGGTCTCTGAAGTCTGGTCAGGTGTTTCCTTGGGATGGTTTTCCAAACTCGGGTCTGGTGTAACCTTGGATCTCCCCCGCCCACGGCCACCCTTACCAGAACGGCCACGACCCCTTCCCTTACCTCTCCCTCTGCCACGACCCCTCTTTGGCTTCCCATCTGAATCCTCGTCCTCGTTCCACAAACGGTCTGGGTCCTCTGCTTCGCGTTCTGCTTCCCGAGCCATTTTGCGCATGGCAAGTTGGGCCTGCTGCCGCAGATGAAACAAACACGCACAGTTACTACAATAAAACACACAAGATAAATTTATTAAATATATAATTATAATGCACTTTTAATCATATTACAATATTATGCACGCACCTGCCCATATATGTTTGAAATGTTTGTTTAATGCTGAGCTCAGATGAAATAAAATGACATAATGGGTATATATAAGATTATATAAGATGTGATTCTGTTTTCATTATCCTTGAACTGTTGTATAGTATATGACGTGATGCTGCATGTGAATTAATTGTGGTGTCATGTAAGTCATCCGTTTCCGTGCCTTTCTGATTTCTGCGTTTGCTTCCTCCTCTTCTGGGGTTTGGGCCGTGTCCTGATCAGCTTCAACTTGCTGTTGCAAGTCCGCAGGCATCTCGGGAATCTTCGCTATCAATGGTTTGCGGTCCTGGCCCAGAGACCCGTTTTTTTGGCACAATAGATCGAGAGGCATATTTAATATATATATTATATATATTATATATTTAATATATATATATATATATTATATATAATATATATTATATTATATTATTGCAGTAAGCAATATATATAATAATAATATTAATTAATATTATAATACAAATTATAATATTGATCAGATGTATATGGATGTATACATGGCATATATATAATATGTAAAACATATTATATAGTTTATGGAACACACACATATATATATATAGGCATATGTATCAAATATGCATGCACGTCATGCAGACACATTTACTTTTTGAATGCATGATGCATGGATCGGTTATTTTCACCAAACGATTGATCGATCTGAACTCTATTAAATAGCCCTTGCAAAACACACACACACACCTGCCCTGCCTTGAAAGCTGTTCTGTCGTCAGGCTTCCCTTCATCTGCACTGTTCAGAGTCTCTTCGGCGGGGGGATCAACATCATTTGACTCGGGAAAGTCGGCTTGGGAATCAGCAGGTTTCTCAAAAACCACACATGGCTCTGATTGCTGCTGCTCTTGGGAATCAGGAGGTTGTTCATAAAGCGCCATTAGCTCTGATGCGTCCTGGTATTGGGAATCAGGAGGTTGTTCAAACACAGCTTGAGAATCAGCAGGTGGTTCCGCGGGCACTGCAGGTCGCTTCTTGTGTTTTTTCTTTTTTGGTTCTGATACCACTGAACCAGGGCCATCTTCAACTTTTTGAAATTGGGCTGGCTTTTGGCTAGGTTCCCCTGCGGTTTGTGCTGAAGGTGCACTGTGCTCATTCAAACCCTGGCCCTTCTTAGGTGGAGACATCAAACAGACATCATCATCGCTCAGAAGCTCAATGGCTTCATCACACCCAAACTCTCCAGGAATAACGCACTCATCTTCTGTTTTATCTTCCTCTTCTGCAGTCTCATGCGTTTTCTTCTTTACCATCTTGGTGGTGCCATTCCTACGTTTCCCCCTCACACTGTATGTCGAATCTGAGTTCTGAAGTCCTTCTGGTGGTGATGAAAACGTCAATGAGCGCATTGGGTGGACTGGCGATGGGGTGTCCAGACTGTCTGTCATTGGGAGGGTCTCTGCTTCGTCTGGGTTCTGCGCCATCTTCTTCTCTTCAGGCTTCTTCGACAAGTCCTGGCTTGCTTGGGGCATGTATGATTGTGCATTTGGTCTGATTTGATCAATAAAGTCTATTTTGATCGTTGAACTGCATGATTAATAGGTATATATATATTATGTTGTATGCAAATTTCTTTCACATCATGATCTGCTATCAGAACCATGCGCACATACACCACAGCTCATGCAGGGATCACATATATATATATCGATATCTCTATAATCTATATTATTATATTATATGCAACACTGCAAATTATGATATATTAATTTTGTACAAGTGATGAAACATGGACAATGGACAAAGCTCTGCAAGCTCAAGATTTGACCTTTCACATACACATCTTACTCTTAACAAGTACGTGATAAATAATATATACAGTATATATGCATATATATGTGCAGGATATAAATATATATATATATATATAAGTCCATGCATGTACAGTACAGAATGTATTACTCCTCCGATGCAAGTTGGAAGTTGGCTTTGTGGATGATGTAAGTTCCTGGGTTTCCGATGCTATTCCCACAGTGCTATCCTCAATAATAATATATAATATAATTAGAGATCAGATCCAGGTTATTATTTAATTGTGTATGTTTATAATATATATATACGTTGAAATTGAAATGTTTCTTCGGGGTTGCCAACATAGCTCAGCACCGACTAAAGTACTTTAGTAAAAAATATATATTATATATTCGATAGATCTTAAAACATGCCAGAGTTACCTTGCGTTTCTGTTTGCTCATGCCTCTTCCTCTTGTCGGAGTTTTCCGACCTTCTGGTGTGAGCATGTTCGCATCCTGACGGGCTGCTGTCTTTTTGATTTTACAAAATTAACATGTGTACCGGTTTAAATTCCCTTCCCCAGCAATAACTCATGCAAAGTATGCATTCTTTCTCAGTTGGGAAAATCATGTCAAACCAGCTAAAATCAATCTACATAAGAAACTTTTAGTTGATCAGAAAACTCAGACATGTATAATATATATATATAATATAGACATGTCATCATCAAATGAACTTAAACATGCTTCGTTTCTAAGCTCAAAGACATGAAAGGGTGGCCTAAAGGTCCTTGAACAGTTTGAACTGTAATAGGCATTTGCTTCAAATCAATTTTTCATGATAGCGACAACTAGAAGGCACATCCCACCTTCAACCGTTGCCGTATCACAGTTTTCAGCTGTTCAGCACGGGGATGTCCAGGCCTCGACACTGCCGCTGTACTACTTTAAAGGGTTCCCGGTAAACCGATTGGGCGCATATAGCATACATACATGTATAACATTATTATATTATATTATTATTATATAATTTACACATTTTTTTCCTCATCAAACAACTGTACTAGACTGAACATATGCATGCACAGCATTGCCTCAGCTCGATCTGGGAAAACGAAAAAGGCATACGCTTGCACAATTCAAACTGTTGCATTTGCATGTTCAACGCAGCACTTCTATATAATTATATATGTCAACATTTGGTCCCAAACATGTTGGTTGCCGAGTTCAAAGGAGATCGAGAGCCCGGAAATACCCACAATGAGTTCCCGGCCGCACCCCACGGTTTCTTTGAAATCTGTTCAAGCAGTAGCTGAGAAGGCCTTTAACTGGCCCCGCTTCCACGGCCGCCCAGGCCTGTCCATGCCCATGATTAGCGGCACTGTAGAACGTATTGTATACATGACGGCATGTTACAAAAAGATAACGATGATTCATATTAAAATTCATATTAAATTCATATTATAGAAGCTCCCAAAGATACAGCGATGATCCACAAGTGCAACTCTTATCACACAGGATAAACATGCAATCACAAAAAGCATATCAACATCTATCCCAAAAGAAGATCGAAGATCCACAGGTACTTCCAATTAAATAAGCTGTTTGGTGATTCCTCCCAGCACACATTTCGCACAACTCTGGCCTCGTGCAGGTAGTGTTCCTTCCAAGGGTTCAGCCGATAGGTGAATGAAACCCAAGTAAGGGCAACCTTCCAGGTGACAAAAAAAGGCTGATCAGGCAAGTGTGCGCATGCTATTCTTATCACATACAACATGCATGCATAGCATAGCAAAACAACCTAAGACACCAAAGATTTGAAGCAGCAACCAGAAGTGCCATGTAATTTCTGAGGGCAGTTGATAAACTAAGGATTCCCGGACAGACAGCATGCTCAGAATTGTTTGCTTTGCTGTTGCAATCACGAATTCACCAATAACACATGTGACAGTAGTATACTTGCACTTGGCTATAAAAAAAAAAAATAATGTTCTTCCACCTCGACTATTGATTATGTTTTATCACTAAAACAAGCTTGCGCTTAATTGCGTTATAATCGTGATAGATGGTCGTGCTAAAGCAGTAATTAATGTCTTTCCCAAAAACTTTGGCCTGCCTCGAACTCTCGTTTTGACGGCGGATCCTCGGCGAATGATGCACAAAGCTCAAGTGCAAGACCAAAGTTGAAGTCGCTCTCCGCCTGGCCCGATTGGGATTGTAACCGAATCACTTTCATCACATATATATAAATAAAAGTGAAAAAAAACATGCATGTGTGTGTGTGATGATGTCACATGTTTCTTTTTAAACATCATGCACGTACCATTCATGGAATGCGTGTCTACAAATACAATACCGGTGAAACTGGTGAAGTCACCACAACGACACATAACGTAGCAAATGCAAAAAATGCGCACAGTGATGATGTTTCTGTAATAAATTATATAATATAATATGCATGTGATGTATTTGATTTCACTTATAAGGCCTGCCGCTCACCAATCTCCAGTTTGCTGTCCAAAATGACAAACTTGAACTTTGGCACCTAGGCAAGCCGGAACAATAGAAGCATTCGCATTTTTTGAAAGAGGCTAGCAAACATACGAATAGTATTTCTAGTACAGTGCAGTAGGGTGCACATCATACGTGTTTTGAACTCAAAAGCAAATTAAACCCACTCATGCAGGCAAATGGAAGTACCCGATTGGCGATGGTTAAAACTAACACCACCATGCTGTGCCATGAGGATGCTGTGCCAAGCCAATCGACTCAGAGTATCCATATCCATGTTTGTGACATTCTGTTTAATAGCTTATGAGCATTGATAAAAATTTTCCCAAGCAACAATCGATATCTTTTATAATTTAAGTCACATGCATGTAATTCCCACCACATCCACCTCGACATCAGGATATATCGGATGTTTTTGAAACAGGTCAAATTCCTTAATTTACGAAAATGCATTTAAACGATGAATGCTATATTGTTTTATAATATAATATTATCCTTTTTATTGCGAGCCCAATCTGAACCAAGCTTTCCACTTTGTGTCTATCTTCATCTGAAAGTCCAGCTCGTAGACGTAGGATCTTCCGCCTGTCAGAGATGTACGTCCCGTCTTCACAAAGCTCTTTCAGGATCTCCTGGCCAAGGGAAAAAAACAGTATGGAAACATAGCTGACCAATCATTATTAACTATGAAATATTTATTGCAAATACCTTGGTTCACGTCGACCATCTCTATATATATATATATCGAGTTTTTTTTTGCATATGGTCGAAATAATCATATCCGCAATGCAATCACTCCTTCACACCTGACTTTCCTACTTTCCAATCAAGACCATAGTGAAACTTCTGCATGTTTAATTCTCCAGGTCTACTACGATTCAATTTTAGCTTGAATAACATTACCTGTTTGCACATGGTGGATGAATTACATCATGAACCCAACATTACATGCATGCAGCTATGCATGCAACAGTGCCATGCCAGCATGCATGTGCATGCTTATGCGCTTGTGATGCTAAAAGATACTAGCAGCACAGGCGAAATTAAGTCTCCTTGATGACCTGGACCTTGAAAGGGTTAGGTGTCGTGACGCGCTTCTGGACTGTGCTGTCGCCCATTGCTCTCTCAAAAAATCTATATCTCAAAACCAAATTAACAAACATGAAAATGATTTGATACAACATCCTTATTGGAGGAAGACTTGTAAATGTTCATGATTCATGTTGTCAATCCTGTTTGCATGCTAGTGTTTGCTTACACGTACAGCATGGGCTATTGAGCCATACGCCATACCCCTGTCGAAGGTTGAAGATGATGGAGCATAAGATGCACAAGATTGCATGTACATGCATCATGCATCATATATGATATTATAGTACGTTTCAAGGCTGACGCACGGCAATGGCGGGAGGCGTACCAAGCCCTTCAGTGTCTATGACGTGTTCCCCAGCCAGCTCTTCCATGAAACCTCAGGGGCGTTGTGAGTGTCAATGGAATTCCTTACCTGTCATAGCCAACATCGTATATGCAAATTTCCTCTTAGGTAGTACGGGCAGTATTGCACACATCTGAAAATACTTATCTCCGATCTAGTTTGACTTTGTTGCAAATTATATACACATCACATTAGGTTCTTTCTCTCTGACTGAGAGGCTGGCGTGTTTTGAGGGCTCTCTTCATGATGAAGCCGTAGGCCACCCAAGATAGGAGCAAGGCAACAGCCGGTCGCATGAAGGCAGGAGTAATCAGACACGCAAATTTCAGAGTAAAAAAGACGAGGGCTGAAGGATGGTGGTGTAAATTCCATATGGAACTATCAAAGGGCCAACCCTTCTTTGATATAATATATTATCGAACTAATCTGTCACAGGTAGTGGATGATTTGGGTAATATTAAATAATGGTGCATTTTCTTCTACCTGAGCAGCAATGGTTGCAGACCAACTGAAGAGGACCTGGTGGCTGGGCAGGAAAAGGTCGTTAGACCCAAACAATAGTCGAGGTGGAAGAACCTTTGTTTTAATAGTCGAGGAGCATTAGGGTATATATATATTATGTGTATATATATATATATATATTAATATGTATATGTATATATATATATATTGTATGTATATATGTATAATATATTATGTATAGTAGAGATATTTCGTGATATTTGTCATGCCACCTGGATGTTTTTCTCATGTGTTTTCAATGTGTTCCTGTTGCTAGATCATTCACAGCAGTACTTTTCCAAGATGCATGTCATGTCACTTAATCATACTTGATCACGTGTAATATCTTGTGATGCAACTTGTAATGCAGGATTCCATCAAGCGATTTGGCGGCTCGACTGCTCCCACGGCACCCTGGCCCCAGACACAGGTTCCAGAGGAGGCCGGAGCACGGTATTGATCATAGCTATTCATAGCTGACAATGGGCACAGCAGGTTGCATTTCTTGCATGTCACTACTGATACTTATACTACAGTCATACAGAGTCATACGTCCTTTTTCATTTGAGCTGCGCTATAAACTCTTTATGTATTGGTGAGTAAGGGGACGGTCATAAGGTGGCTTCGCGTAAGCCAAAACTGCAGTGGCGTAAGAGCTGCGGAAGGTTTTTGGCTTTGAATGTTGTGCGTAAGCCTGCGTAAGGCATGCTTGAAAAGCACCTTTTGGCTAAAGAATGAAAGAAACATGAGGGTCAATATGCTTGGTCACGTTGATGACAGTCAAA
>Ga0126342_10000250_pt1 | contig 49847 bp, 45 predicted proteins | sample Cyp1metagenome_FD_92528 | JGI IMG/M metagenome (GOLD analysis project Ga0126342, IMG submission 92528) | Coral microbial communities from Lord Howe Island, Old Settlement Bay, Australia - Cyphastrea 1 metagenome | ecosystem: Host-associated > Invertebrates > Cnidaria > Coral ...
ATATGTGTGTGTAATTATAGGTGTAATTATATGTGTAATCATGTGTATATATGTATATATATGTAAATATGAATATATATATATATATATGTAATTAAAGGTGTAATTATATGTGTAATCATGTGTATATTTGTATATATGTAAATATGTATATATATATGTATATATATGTATATATGTGTAATTATATGTGTAATTATATGTGTAGTTATATGTGTAATTATATGTGTAATTATATGTGTAATTATATGCGTAATTATATGTGTAATTATATGTGTAATTGTATGTATATATGTATATATGTATATATGTATGTCTGCATACATATCACCACATTTACATTAAACATCATTAAATTGCTTTGGTTGGGACCCAAATGTCCGCAAGCGTAGTCAGCTCATCCCTGAGCGACTAGCGCTCGATACGAATCACAATCTCATCCTTCTCTTCGCAGCGGCGGTATGCCAGGCCTGACGTGGCAGTGGTCCAAACGGTGTATGGTGTATCTACCATCGTCTACCACTAAATGGATCTAAAATCTAAATGGTCCTGATGTTCTTGGGGAATCATTCATTACTTAAGTATAATAGTATACTTAAGTAGTATCTGAAAATGATTGAACATGATGATAGATACACAGACACTCATAAAGCATATGGCGGGGAAACTACGCCTCGTTCAATAGCTCTCAAACTGCAAGGGCACCTCTGGCACCCTTTGTCTCCGTGCCCATGGTGTTAAAGTAGAAGTCCAACCTCGCCGGCATAGCATTGCTGCAGCCACTAGGTGGCCAGAGGCCGGGATTGCTGAGATAAAGAAACCGAAACCATGTGTTAGTCTCTGATGGCTGGACCCATGTCCTCTGTCTGCATTTGGGAGCCCAAACATTGACCTTGTCTATTGGCATGGAGCATCTCAGAGTGTTGCTGTTCAAAAAGAAGGATACTCTGCACATCTTTGGTGCACAAAAGAAAAAAAGTATACAGTAGTCTGATTACAAACTGCGTGATTCATATACTGTGAGTCCATCTCCAGAATATTTAGTGATGGTGAAAGTTTAAGGCAACTGGTCGAACCCATGGACCCATACCAATCTGTTTGCCAAAGATGGCCGCCTCACCACACCAGCTAAGGTTCCCAACAGGACACCCAAAGCGGATCCATAGTTGGCCCGGTGCAAAGTATGATGATCTGCATGGAAGTTGTCCTTCCAGGATGAGAATTATGTGTTTTTTGTGGGCGAGACTTGTTGAAACCACCAATCGAATGAACGAAATGAATTCAAATGAGTGATCATTCCGAGCCTAGAAACGCCACATGTGGCCGGGTTTCAGAAATGCCGAGAAGTGGTTTCCAGGACAAATTTTGGCCTGCCAAGCCTTCCAATTTAAATCTCACCCGTGAGTCTTCATTGGCAATGCCATATCAAACAGAAACGTGGGTAACCTCAACATTAACTTGAAGATTTGGTGCTACTGGGGCAGCTGTTAATATCTGTTAATGACATCAAACTTGTAAACAAGTCGAAGTTTGAGTCCCGCCATGCGCTTCTTTCTTTCCCACTCTGCTGTTCGGCTGAATACTTTCTTCCTACACATAGTGGAACTCTCCCGTACTGCACCATGCTAATTAATAGACCTGACTAGTATCACAGAATTGGGTAGGAGTCCCTCGATGTTGCAACATTCTGAATCAACAATGATTCTTTTTGTCTCGTTACAAATACAATCTATAATTATAGAGAATCACCACGGCGAATGACATCAAAAAAACATGCCATGAAATATCATGAAATGATCAGCACCGCCATTTCAAGTCATGCTACCCCTGGACATCAGATTTCAAGCCAACACTGATCCATGAACCCTGGCCTCATCCATACAGTGGCCGCTGCCCTGGCTTTGGAATGCTACATGATGGCGACATCTCAAGCACATCCATCAATCCACCCATATATCCATCCGTCCGTCCCTCCGTCCGTTCGTCCGTCCATCAATCTGTGCAAGTCGCTCAATCTCAGCCATCGTCCATCTATGGTCTTTGTGCTCCTTATATATCTTATATTCCAATCTTGACTTACCTCATTTCATTCTTTCACCTTAGTGATGACCAGGCAGCATGAAAGTACATAGTACTGCTGTACTGCTTCAATGTCCCGGATGCACGTCATGGGGTCCAGGTTTGACACTTGCGGAACCTTCTCCAAATGAGGTTGCGTGCAAAAATTGGGATCATCTCCCCAGCAAAGAATTGTCTAGTTGATCAAGGAAAACCAATGGTTGGGCCCTCCCCCAGTTTTTGAACACCGAAATCAACCCCCAGTTTTTGAACACCGAAATCAACCCCCAGTTTTTGAACACCGAAATCAATATGTCACCAGTCGTACCTGGCCACTGACACCACATACACCCGGGTCCTCTTTGGTTCGCGTGTGTGCTGGCTTGTTGGTCAGTGACCTGACGTCAACTGATCTCTAAGGCTGGTTTGTGAACACAGACCGCTTCGCCACATACTGTATATGACCCAATAAAGATGGCAAATAGACAGACACGTTATAAAATGTTATAAATCTGTGCAAGGCACATATAGCACGCATTGGAATAGAAAGGCACATAAGTACGCATTGGAATAGAAATGCATAGAATAGGAGCTGCATAAAATAAATAAATATATCAAAACTACAACATACTGTTATCCATTTTTTCCCTCATTTAACCTCTGTTTAGTTCCGGGATTTTCCATGGATGTACCAGTGTACCGCACAATGCCATTCCCCTTACAACTGAGGTACGGGCGCGTGAATAGTGTCGAGGTTCAGGAAATAGGGAAAGAAAAGGCTGGGTGCCAAGAGGCCTACGGGTCGAACAGCTCGAAGGGCTGAAGAAAGGGATGGTAACTGAGATTTAATTAAGGTAACCGATGGAATTTAACCAAACAATGTTTATATATTCTAATGGGATATTTCATGGGATAGTTTATATAGGGGATGAGAGGGTATCTGATGGTAACTGATGGTAACTAATGATGGGTGGAAGACCACCCCACATCTGATTCCCTGAGCCACTGGCAAGGCAACGTTTCGGCCAAGATCCAAAAGAATTCCTGCCAAACATCCCAACAAAGCCTTAGGGCCTTGCTTTTCAAAGTAGGTGACTCGATCCAGGAAGAAAAGATAAGAAAAGCAACCCATCCTACCAATGTGTGATAGACAACTGACCAACTTGACACTGCTCATTGAGGATCTGCCTCGCAAGATGATTTCAACAAATTTCAACTAGACACCAACTGAGCATAGCGTTTTGCCATCTGTGGACTGTCCAGCCATCACCTGTTGTGCCCGCCTCGTTCATGCCACTGCCATAGATGTGGGCATCAAAGGCAGTGGTGTCGTGCAAATAGTGATGCCTATATCGGTCAGGACATGCCAGGACTAGTTTCAGATGTAGGGAACAACCTTCCCCAAGCTCATCTCAACATAGGCAAAAATCCTGATCACGCCGCAAATAATACAAGTAACACTTCTATATCATTTTTTGTTTGCTAAGGAATTCTTGTGGAAACTTCGTACACTTGGACGGATTGGCCGGGCATTTTTCTGAAGATTTCACTTGCTGCAGAAAAGCGAACGTCAGTCAGTTTCTTTTTGTGGTCATCTCTCCCTTTGTCAAACCCTGATTCGTTCGTGTGCCAAGGCGCATCTTGTGGGCGTGCTGGTACACAACTGGCCTGTGGACGGTTTGACTAGTTGGAAGGGCATGTTTCCAGCTTCTCCGGGTGTGATTCACTTTCCGATTCAAACTTATGACCCTGCAAGACGCAGGACTTGCAATGCCAGAAATCTGGGACCATTGTGCTCACATATGCTCACATAGAATCAGCATGTCACACGTCAGCCTTATTGGGTCCCTTGGAATGACAATGGGCTTCAACATTATTCAAGCAATATATTTCCACATATTTCAACATATTTCCACATTTCCACATATTTCCACAGCTCAACTTCAAGGACCGGGCAAGTGTCCAATGCGATGCTCCACGTAAAAGCAAATCACGAAGCAGGGCCTGGGATAATCATTATAGACATTACATATTGTATAAATAATCAATTTGCAGCATGCGCGCACGTCTATTTACATATAGTATCTATAAGTATATTTATATATTTATAATGTATGTATATATAATGTATATATATAATGTAATATCATGCAATATAAGGATATATTAGGTGATATCATGTGATATCAGCTGACATCTTGTGTATGACAGTGTATGATTGGAAAGGTATAGTATACATAATTATATATAATTTATCATGTGTCAACATCAATTTAAATCATCCAGGTTTCCCTTGTGCATCGGATCCCTGAGGCGCTTACCAGCGGCACAGGCGCAGGGTCTTCTGGTAGAGGCCATAGCGCTTGATGACCTCGGAACAGCATAGATTACCTGGGAAATGGGTATAGAACGGGTGTAGAATGGGTATAGAATGGTTATATAAGTTATATAATGTTGTATATATATATATATGATACTTATTCAACCCATTTAAATCCTATTAATGGATATCTATTACCGTAATAGATTGATATGGATGACCATCCCCGAATATGAGCACTCTACCCCCAAGTTTTGACAATGACACATGTGATACGGTTCAGAGTTCCTTCGGTAGGAAGTGCTGCACCCGAAAATGGCAGTACACCCTTCACTTCTGTTGTTTGTGAAACTGCATGCTCATTCCAAGAAGTCAGGGACTTGCTTTGGTGCTGGATGTCCAATCAACTGTTTTGCAGCGTCGACTTCTATATATTTCGGACCAATGAAACACCATGAACAACTAGAGAACACACATCTTGCTTGTCAGTGCGTGCGACAAGAACAAGAAAAGTAACAACACCAACAACACAACAAAGTCTACAAGACCAACACCAAGACTGCTTGGAGCTTAATTCGTGTAACAATCAACGATCATGGCGCACGTTCGGCCCTGCCACAGAATGACGCCTAAGATCGGCACAACTGTCAGAAGGCCGGTCAAGATCATCAGTCCCAGGTTGAAAGAATACCTCAGATCATCTCCCAGTCCAAGCCCCATTCTTTGCTACAAAATGTGGCTGATGACAAATGCTTATACATGCTTAGATAATCTTATATAATCTTATATAATATTCATTAATAATCATGCCCAAAGCTTCCAAAGACTATTGTTTAAATGGTCGTTGTGACAAAGGCTATTTCTTGGGGAAAGACGATTATTTGTATGATTTCCACTGCACCCTCAAGAGCACTCTTTTTTATCTTCCATTGTCGCGCTTCCACCGCTGTTTGACAGATTGGTTCAGCCTAGGATCACACAACATGTTGATCAATACATGGGTCCAAATTTGCAAGCATCCAGGAACACACAGGCACTCAAAAGACCCCCCAAAAAGTAAAAACATCATTTGAAGGATAGCTGAGTAGCCTTCCAATTTTCGCCTTCATACTGATCAATCTGAGTTTCATCATATACATCACCCATCGTGAACGGTGTAGAGGATGAGCTGCCTTGGAGATACCTAGGGTGAATAAGTTTCGGGCAAACACCCCGCACAAGCATCTAAGCACAACATAAGTAATTATTTCTGAAAAAAACAAACTGGGGGGCACTCATGGGCACTCATATCTTAAGATATGACTTAAGCCCCGAAAACTCAAAAGTTAGCAGTCCAATAGGGCAAAGGCTCGTTTAAGATGCTTCATTCCATCTTCATCACCAAAGCAGTGGTAAAAGCGGAAGTTCTTTCGTTGGTATTTGCAAGCCCGGGCAAGATGGATGACCAACTCAGCAAGTCAGCAGAAAATGCTGAGGACTGTTGGCGCTCTCAATTCAATCAAATTTCCAACCCCTAAACATCATACGTAAAACTAATGCGGCCCCAGCTGCGTGCACCTTTGGACGCAAGCGGAATTCGTCCACACCACGTCTGTGCAGCGCGTGAGTATAGGCATGAGGTGTGAACCTGTTGACCTATTATGGCAAAAAAATGCAACAAAACTATCCCAAATTGCCCCAGACCAACCTAGCCTGGTAGCATCCTTGGAGAGGGTGATATACCTTCTGCAGAACTTGTAGCCAGTATCATATAAAGTATCCCCTTGTTCTTGAGTGAGAACCCTCTTGCACCGTTCACTGAGCCCCAAGAAGCGCGCAGCATGCGTCCTGTCAGTGCAATCTTACAGCTCATGCATGCTTCAAAAAGAATCATAAGAATCGATCGAAACCCAGAGTGGGAGGTTGAAACAAAATATAACCCCAAAAAAACAAACAGAATCAAAACCACCTGCCCGGAAATTGTTCATAGCACAGGCACGCACATGAGGCCAAAAGAGCTGCTCTCCCGTCATCAGGTCGTTTTGATGCAAAGTCAGTCATGACATGGTTTATCCATTCTAGGATCACACGGCCATTGTGAGCCTTTGCCGTCCACATCACTTGGCCAGTTTTTTTCAAAACCTCAGGTACTAACACAGGTTGTGCCAAAAATTAGGGTGTTTCTCGTCACTATGGTTGTGTCTTAAATCCCCTTGAAATAAAGGCGAGTGGCATGATATGTTTTGAAAGGCGGCTGAGAGTTCTGAATCTTTTCCGACTTGCAAAATCTCTTGAAGGATTCGTAGGCCAAATCAAATTGACCTTGAAGATCTGGAGCATCACCAAAGTAGTTCGCAGAGCAAAGGGCCATCCTGATAAGGGCACGTCTAAAAAGTTGTGAAACCTTTGATGGGTCTTGTGAACATCCAGCAGCTATAGCAACTACACCAACCCTTTTGTAGAGCACTATTTCACATACGCGGCAAAGTATCATGCAACTACCGTTCACATCATACAACACCCCCAAGTTGATCGCGTGCATAGAGCAGGGCTGAAGAATTTCTGGATGGAAGCCATGAAGAAGAATATATGGGCCTCAGCTACTGAAGGATGACAGAAAGGAAGGGAAAGGTACCCAACTCGGTAAGAATATGTAAGAATGTAAACCACCCCTCTCAAGCCACACGTTGAAAACTTCAAATTGTTCAAGAAACATGGACCAGTAAGTGTCATTTGGTCCGCCAAAAATTCTGTCAAATTGTAGAACTTCCAACTTGGGCTCTCATCCAAGCAATAGTACAGCATGCCTGGGTCAGAAGATCGGCCATTCGCATTACACAAAAAGCATACTGCCTTCAGACTTTGCCATGTAGAGCGGAAACGCATGGCATTTTTATGCCATTGCCAATCGCCTTTCAATTCTGTAACACAAAAAACGCGTCCTCCACACAAACGCCTTGTTGGATCTTCAGGGTAATGTCCATGGAACAGGAGGTTGCAAGACCAAACCAGCCTTTGAAACACCAAGTGCAATGTAATATGACGATACATCTTGTGATCCTCCAGGGCAAACACACACCACCTTGAGCATCGCGAACTATGTGGTCTCCACACTGCAGGTAGGGAAATGTAAATGCCACACATCTTGGTACCATCATCATGGATTTTGGCAGAATCCCCATAAAGAGCAAATGGAACATGGTCGTCAGAAGCTGGGTGATTTGTTGCCCATGTTTCCTTCAGTTCATGTCGGTGCACACGCCAATAGGATCTAACCCGCTCATGAGGGACATCCATGCCGACCACAGTGAACAGCGCGTGCATTAACTTGTGAGGATCTAACATTTGAATCTTGCGCATGTCAAACCCCCGTGCAGCTTTAGGATTCTTGATTGGTACGGTGATCCAGCTGGGTTCCTAAGCTGATGCGTCAGTCAATGGACCATTAAACAATATGAAAAAGACATCCCCCATGCGTGAAAAAATAACCCCCATGCGCGCACACATGCATGTTAGCAAGTCAAAAAGAGATCGAGATGCACCCGAGCATCCAAATCAAACTTGGCAGCTCTGAAGAAATTCCGTGAAGAGTTTCTGCCATGTGCAAAGCTCCCCACACGGCGAGACAATGGATGGCAACATCCATGAGAGTCCTCACCAGTGCAAAGAGATCGATCGGTATATTTAAACAATAGTCCTTGGAAGCATTGGGTATATAGTCCAAATAGGGTCCTGGATATCTTAACTGGTCATATATTGTAAAATTCACTATTAACTGGTCTTGAGGCCCATGGTTTCAAAGCAAAAAAAACATCACAAATATCCAACAAAAGAAACGACTTGCGTGGCTGATGGTATATTTGATTAGTGGTGTTATTTTTTTAGGTGGCTAGCATCCGGTAATCAAACATGGCAATTATACAACTTGAATTGTGGTTTTAAGATCTTTGTACTTGGGGGGTTTGTCAATTGCAATGTTTGATTGCCGAATGGTAACGTAACATTCGCACACACACACACATACTTCCCATGCCCGTGCTGCCATGGTGGACGGCAGCTCCTCCACATGGGCTCTGGCACTCTTCATTGCATTGGCAGCACTGGTAGCCTGGCTTGGCCACAGGGAGCGGGGTGTAATGCAAACCCTTGGAAAGATAATATTGGTTGGGAACATACGTGCCAAACCCACCGTTGGTTTTATAATAATATGTTTGGTTTACTAAACTCTTTCACCCTTTTTTGACACACGCATGCATGCACCAAGACCAAATGAGACCAAGAAACTCCACTTTGTAAATCATCCGCCAAATTTTCAAAGAAGGGCCCATAGTCATCACCACCTGGGCCTTCTGAAGAACCTGCGTGGCGGGCTGGGGAGAGAAAATACTATGATGTATCAAGTCATCAACGGCTGTTAAACTTTTCTCACTTCAGGCTCACGCAATGTCGAAAGTTTGTGGGCTACCGTCATAGCACCCCATGGGAATGAACCCCCACACTCCCAGTGCCAACTTGTGCCACCACAGGATGGTAACAAAGACATTTGGTTTCAAATCAAAAAGATTCAAACATTTTTTGGGGGTTGCACCTCGAAGATCCTATCATGCAATTCTCAAACCATGATGTGGTGGCTTCTGAGCTGGCACATATGCAGTGTGTTCCCAAAACAAAGCTACCTTGGACCACAGAGGGAACACTGCATGACCTGGGACTTTCTTGTAACTTGTATCACCGAAATTGGCCCAGCAGATCTTCCATGCTTCAACATTCACGATTCGAGAAAGGATAGAATGATTTCAAAATATTTCAAAATTGGGGGGCGTCCCCGAAGAACCCGCCAAGTGATGGAACACGATGATCAGTTTAAGCCAGTCTGATAGTTTGAGCAGTTCCAAGCTGAAGCAGCTAAGGAAGAGCTGAGCACCTACGTCGATTGCAATCATTTGCAACCACTGCCCCCCGACCGCATGGGAGGATAGGATCGGATATGCCCACCAAAAAGGGGAAACATTGCCCGCTCAATGGTCAGAACCGAACAGATTTCAGGAACTCCGCATAGGCATCCAAAGCATCCTGACCTTTCTTTCTCAACTTCTCTGTTTTGGTCTCCTGGTGGTAGAGGGTTGCAAAAGGGTACCGGTACCACCAAAAATGACAACAGGCATCAGGGTCTGGAGATACATGCTCATACTAGACTCAGGTATGACTGGCCTATCATATCGTGACATGATAGTGGGAATTTGTGATTATTACTTAGGAATTGTAGTCGCTCAATCAAATAAACTAACTTAGCTAGTGGTCCTCGAAATTGTCCAGGCTGGATTGTAATTTGTCACGGATGTTCTGCAGCTTCTCACGCTCAGTGCCAAGATTCTTCCCCAAAGCACTGGCGAGATCCGCAGACCTTTACAGCACCCCGAGCTGGGACAATTTAGGCAATTCATATCGATAAAGATATTTAGCATCCATGTTACCACTTCATGGAATCAACTAGATGGATTTGGGTTCTCAAAATGATATTAATCACTGGTGGATCCTACCCCGCAAAAATCAACCAAGGGGCAACTTGTTTTTTGCGCTCTTTTCCTTGTCCACTATGTCACGGATTCTGCCGGTGAGCTGCCCCAGCACCTGACGGAGAGTTGGTAAATGTTGGTAAGAATTATGAACACCCAAAATGGTTCCCAGAGTAAACCCTACCATACCCTACTGAATGCACTCACTGGCACCCCACCTTCCTGGCACCCCCCTGCTTCTCTCGCTCTTCCTTCTTCTCCTGTGCTCTCTTCTCTCGCTCATCCTTTTTCTTTTGTGCCTCGGCTTCTCTTGCTTCACGTTTCTTCTTCTCCGCCTCAGTTTCTTTCTTCGTATCTTTCTTGGCATTTTTGCCCTTCTTCTTTTCCTTACCTTTCTTGCCCTTCCCTTTGCCCGCCGACTTTTTGGTACCTGCGCTCTTTTTCTTTTGCTTGTTTGACTTTGACTTGGTCGGCTTTTCATTTTCAGACTCATGTTCATCATCGCTTTCACTCTCCTCGTCATCCTGGCAACTGAGGTGAACCAATGTGCCAATGTGATAAACTGCAACATCGCAATCCGGTTGGCTATGTGGTTTGGCATCTCGGAAATGATTAATGGACGGGCCATGCACCTGCACGTGCCTTATGTATACACCAATACTAGCTAGCTGTGTTTGAATGATATACTGTTCCTTAGTCCTGTTAAACTATCATCGTTCCAAAAAAGGTCGGTCGAATGCTGGTGGGATGGGCTGTGGGTCAGCAGGATTGGTGAACAGAAACTGCCTCCATGATAGGTAAGCCCCACCCAGTCCTCAGAACCGGAGCTGTCGGAACTCTCTGACTTGCCATGCTTCCCTCCATCAACTGTTTGATGGGAGTTGGACAGGATCGTGGAATCCAAATGTTCTTCACTTTCTTCGTCCCACACTAGGAAAAGCATGAGGTCCTGAGCAGTGGGCTGTGGTCCATAAGGTTGGATACAAAATTGCCCAGATTTGCCAGGTTTGTACCATCAATTTGATCAGTTTTGGAACCATCCCTTTTAAACTTTTGTAAGAACTAAATCAAACTAGAAACATCACGGCCAGGCAGGTCTGGGTGTGGCTTGCGTTGGTGCGCACAGTCGGGTACCATCTTGGCTTGTATGATCTCGTCTGCTATTGTGGGGTCATCGTACTTGGAAGCTATTTGCGCGCGTGTCATCCACCTTCGTGCTCCTTTGCGCACGTCAGTAGATGTTGTCTGCAGCGACAGCACCCAGGAGCTAGTCTTCCAGTTCTCATTACATGACAACCACTTCTCGTAGATCTCTTGCATGGCCGCTGCTCCTTATTTTGGGATAGACGGGCCAGCTTCCCCCAATCACAATGTCGGATAATGTCGGTATTTCTCAAAATGGTGTATGCTCGGAATATACCTAAAAGATCCTAAAAGGCTTTACTTGGGTGAGCATTTCCCATTTTGAGAATTACCCATGGTGCGTAACATAGTGAATTTAGAAGCTAGCCTGGGCCACTTGGTATGATAGGGTTGATGTTCAAGAGTAATAAATCAACCTACCACAACGGTGAAGTAGTATGATTCTGATGGCCGGGATATCACTTGGAACTTTCTACATATTTGTTTGTGATAAAATAAAACAAAAGTAAAAGCATGATCAACGATGTTGTTGTTGATTCGGGACTGCAGAGCCCAATCTGCATCCAAGGTATATATACCGACATCGACATGAACAGCCAAGATTCGATTGGAGCTGGACTTGGCATCTGCGATGGCCTTCTTCAGAGCTTCAGAAGCTTTTGGGCCTCAAGTGGGTATCGTTGGGAATCTCTGGGCGCCCATGATTGGCTGTGTGATCGATCAATACTACAATATGTTCAATTGACCCTGTATTGGATACATCAAATTGTAGTTTCAACTTGATGAATTGTCACAAGTTTTGTGGTTTGCGCGGGCTCTTGGTGCTACACCTTTGCGGCAACATGCATAGTATGTGTTTTCAAAATGACCCATCACGATCCACTAAAGTCAAGCAGGAATCAGTGAGCAAGCGTTTCTCAAAAAAAAACTAGTCAGATTGTTTTCGAAATTCCACCAATTTTGATTGTTCAAACCTCTGGGGTCCCCCACTTTCAAGCGACCTGTAAAACCTTCCTTTCCTGGCTTTGTAGATCTTGAGCTTCTCGTGCTTTTCTTTTTCTTTTCTTTTCTTCTCTTGGTCATCATCTTTCTGCCCTTCTTGCTGATCGGTGAGGTCTGCAGTGTTTGCACGCAAGATCTCCCCAACAGACTTTGGTGGTGTTGCCTCACTCTCACCTTTCTCGGTTTCATCCACCATCTTCTCCTCCGGCTGATCTTTCTGGCTCTCACCAGCTTCATCATTATTTTCAGTCGTCTTCTTTGCTGCCTTCTTTGCAGCCTTTGGCTCAGCATTATTCTTCTTCTTCGTTGGCTCCACCTTTGGCTCTTCATTTTTTTCCTTCGGTTGTGCAGCCCTCTTCTTTGGCTTCTTCGGCTCCACAGTCTCTGGCTCTTCATAATCTTCATCTCGTTCTGCAGCCTTCTTCTTTGGCTTCTTCGGCTCCACAGTCTTTGGCTTCTTCGGCTCCACAGTCTTTGGCTCTTCATAATCTTCATCTCCTCCTGCAGCATTCTTCTTTGGCTTCTTCTGCTCGACGGTCGTTGGCTCAACTTGTTGAGCAGCCTTCTTCTTCGGTTTCTTTGACTCCTCAGGGGCTGGCTCAGGATCTGCGCATTCCTTTGCTCTCTTCCTCGTTACTTTATTTTCCTCCACCTCTTCCGGCACTGTTGCATCCTGTTTTTTTGGGGCAGCCTTCTTTCTTTTCTGTTCCTCCGCTTTCTCATCAGCCTTCTTTCTTTTCTTTGGTCCTGCTTCTTTGGGAGTCGTTTCCTTTGGGCCGTTGCTCGAAGCTGAATACTTTCCAACTTCACCCTCTTCAGATTCATCATCAGGCTGTTCAGTGGCAGGCATGGTTGGTTGCTTCACCTTGTTCTTAGCCTTTGGTTCCTGATGCGTTTCCTTCGTGGTCTGATTGCCCTGTCCACCCTTGTCACATGCATTAGTTTTGCCTTTGTCTTCATACTCCAAAGTTGGCTCTTCAGCCTCCTGGTCTCCTTGCTCATCATGTTCAACCTGGTCCTCAAGTCCATTCTTGAAGTTGTGCATCATTTCTTTCCAATCTCGGTCGGTGTCTGAAGTGGAGGGTAGCCTGTGTGCTCGCTGGAGTTTGGCATTCTTGGTGTCCATTACCACGGCTGCCCTTTTTTCTTCAGGTCCCTTACTAGACCTCCTCACAAGTCTTGGCTCTCTGTTGTCCTCCTCAGGGCTGTCCTCGCCAGTTTCCCAGTCAGCACTCGTGATGTTGGACATCAGCTCATGGCAAGGTTCTTGAGGCCCATCTTTGCGGAACTTCTGGAGGTTTACACGTGTCTTGTTTGGCTGTGCTGTCTTCGGTTCTGAGTTCTTCTCTTGATCCTCTCCTGTAAAGCTCAGTTTCCTCTTTGGGGTAATCAGATCGTGGGCATCCACATGGAACCCAGCTTTTGAAGCCTTACGTGAAAGCTTTCCACCTGTGCACGACGGAGTTTGAATAGGGATTATAGGGATGATCAGGGATTAGTATTTGTTACTCAGTGGGTTCCCTTACCAAAGAATGATTTTTACTGAGTTAAATTATGATTCGAGATGATTCAACAATAGCTACAACAACAATGTTTCCAATCCATCGGGGTGGCCACAGGGGTGCAATGTTCTTGATGATGCAAATCAACATGTCATCTATATCATTAAAAAAATGCGTGCCACAATGTTTTTAAGTGACGTATGCCCTCATGTTGCCTGGTTTCGTCGAATCTGGGGGGCTTGCTTCCACAGTCCTGGCCAAAATTTGGCAGGTATATCTCAATTAGGAGAGCAATCACATAGCATCGATTTCGCAATGGACATCTCAAAGTAGGAGTGATCATGGGGATCCCAAACACTTCTTTTTTAGTTGAAAAAATAAAGTTTGGGGGAGCCTCATATGTTGATACATTATATTACATTCCCTTATTAAATTAATATAATATAATATTAAAATTATTATATAATTTAAACATTAATTTTATATTATATGGTTTGGGCATGTAAAAAAAAACAACCTGAGATGGCTAACTATATTTTGCCACATGCCCCATGTGAAGATGTGAATAGGGCTACCCATATGCTCCGCCCAACCGACCCCAATCCTGCAAGTATCAGGTTCAGTCACCTGACTATCTGTCGCTGGCGGCGTTGCAGAAACTCTCTGGCGACGCAGCTTGGCTGCTGCCAAGAAAGCGTCAGCCATGGTGCCAGTCAAAAGGTCAAGGACCAACAGATTTCATGGGTGTATTGTCTTAATATACAGGGCCAGAATATATGATTTCGAATTTGTTTAGTATAATATAATAATATAATAATTGTATCAGAATTTTGATGCAAAATAATGCCCTATATTTAGCATACCTGCGTCATCCCTGGTTGGCGCGGGCTGGGAAAGCAGCAGCGGAGGTCCACACAAGCCCATCAAGATGATTTTTGACTGTTTTTTTGGGGGTGAGGTTCTATGGCAAACAATAGTCGTTCTATGACAAACAATAGTCGTTCTACGGCAAACAATAGTCGTTCTACGGTTTGTCTACGGTTATTTTTTTTCTTAAAAAAACAAAAATCATCATCCACCCATTCTGGGTTTGCCATGATTTGTGGCCGAACCACTTCAAAAAAGTGGAATCACAACTACGCAACCAGCTCCATGACTGCCCCATCCATATTCTATGTTGTGTCCGTGATTGTCCATGATTTGTCCATGATTTGTCCATGATTTGTCCATGATTTGTCCATGATTTGTCCATGATTTGTCCATGATTTGTCCATGATTTGTCCATGATTTGTCCATGATTTGTCCATGGTTTGTCCATGGTTTGTCCATGGTTTGTCCATGATTTGTCCATGATTTGTCTATGATTTGTCCATGATTTGTCCATGATTTGTCTATGATTTGTCCATGATTTGTTCATGATTTGTATATGATTTGTCCATGATTTGTCCATGATTTGTCTATGATTTGTCTATGATTTGTCCATGATTTGTCTATGATTTTAGGATTGTAATCGTTCACAATAGTTTTATGGGCATTCCCTGATGGCAAGGTTAGGTAGCCCCCATACTGGCATCCAGAAAAATCACCACCACTGAAGCTGTTTTCCCTTTTTCATTTCACTGACAATTCATCGCATAGCAGCATTGCTCGAATTGGGCCAAGCAATGCCACCCACCCCTTGGAGTGAATGGTGCTTCACCAAAGGCAAGTAATGAAAATTTAATTAGGCCCAACGCATTGAAAGACAACATCTGGGCAAATTTGAATCCTTTTTGTCAAGGCTGTTAGAGCCCCTCATTAATGATTGGTTTGTAGACTCCCCTGGCCACCTCGGCTTTCAAAAAGACCTTGATGCTTTCCAAGTCAGCGTGCTTCCAGCTGTATGGGGCTTTCAGAGCCACCTGGGCGGTTCAATTCAAAAACCAAGAAAATTGTTTGAATTTCAGTGGGTAGTTGATTCCTGGAAATCTTCAAGTGTAGATGGCATAGATGGGGAATGATTGGGACATGCTTTCCGAGAAAAGACGTTGATAAGATCTGATAAATAAAGATACCCCGGCCCCATCCCTGTGATTTTCTGATATAATTGATAATTACAGTAGATTATAGATTATATTCATGGTCATTTTTAAGTATCGATCCACTGACACCCACTGCTCTTGACTTTACTGAGGGCCCAAGCCGCATCATCCAAAACTGGAGTTTCAGCATGGGCAGAGTTGAGTTCCTCGGCAACCAGGGACGCTGAGTCCACAGAATGGCGCAGGAAGGAATACCCACATCATTCTAAATTGGCACCTAAAATAATTTCAGGAGTTTGGTTATAATTCTTGTTTCAATCCAATAAGTCTCCATACCTGCGATACCCTTGAACTGAGAACTGCATATTTTTGTGGAACAAACTGAAACTGTAACTGTTCCCAATGCCTAATATTGTAGAGGTCCGTTTCATCTGTTTGGGTGAATTAAAGAAAACAGAAATCCACGAGCTGAACCCCTTAAGCATCAAGCAAGGGTCATCTAGGAAACGCTGGTGATGACGGCATACAGACTGTCCGAATCGCTTTGGATAAGCAGCCGATTTCTTTAAGAAAGGGCCACCTGACCTGGGCAATATCCAAATATAACGACAATGTGTCAAAAAATACCAGGTCGTGCAAAAGGTTCGTTTACTATAACCATGCATAGCAAGTTTGGATAGCATGGGTCCCCTACACTGTCATTCGACCATTCTTCATAGCTTTCTTCACCATGGTAACCTCCTTGGAAGTCTTGGCAATGCGGCTCCTCATAGACTTTGTGATTCGGCGTCGAAGCTTTGCAGCAAATGGTCTCAGCCACAAACAAACAGTTGCTGATGTATGACATTGAGAGTTTCCCCTATCCAAACAAAATGCTGTCTCCCTAGCATTGCAATTTTCTGTTTGGTTTGGGATTTTTAGGGTTCCCTTTTTCTCTGTTTCTCCTTTTACATCATTTTTGCATTGCCAAAATAAGAGGAAACTTATCACCCCGGCAAAACTTGAAACCATAAGTTTTTTTGATGCCATGGAAAAAATCAACTCACCAATCAAGATTGAGGACAAAACGCTGTTCCATAGAGGCGTGTTGGCTTCATTGTCATCGCACCATGAGCTCCCATGTACCTGATGTGTTGTCGCACCCCAATCCACGCAGTGACCCGTGGAAGAAATGAAAGATCTTATTTCATTTGGTGTTAGATCATGCAACCAGGGAACAGGAAAGTTTCCAGCCATTTCACTTTCATTTTCTTGAGAGCCCTAACGACAAACTTCAGGTAGGGGAAGAATTTCATCAATGAAGATTGAGGCTGCTCTGTCACTGTGAGGACTTGCCGCACAGCACAAAGTAACAGCAAAAGTGCCCAGCGGCATGTCAGCCTGAGCCCCGCTCAAACAAGCAAAAGACAACATGCACCACCTTAAATTGCAAAAAAGGTCAAAAAACTCAGATGATGCAAGTTTTGGTTTCCAGAAACACTAAATGCGTTCTAGAAGCTTATTTGCTGACCTTATGTACTCCCGTGCCACATCCCCTAATGGTCTGGATTGGCTCCGCTTGGAAGTTGCAACGTTTAGCCAAACAAAGCTGGAACAAGGCGGTCCACCAAATGCCAACGCATGTGGTTTTGCCTTTAGCACGTAGAGCACTGCCTGGCAAAGGCCACTCCTGGCAAAGGCGACCAGAAGACAAACTAGGCCATAGGATTCAGAATCTCAAACTCGATACAATATACTGATACAATAAACGTTTTTGGCGGTCATGCATCCCTCATGGTTTGAAATTGAAGTTTTTGTTTAGGGACTTTTTTCGTCAATGTTTGACAGCACTAGTTAGACACATTGTTTTACTTGACTACGCTGACATTCGCCAAGCTCCCCACACAGAGTTCAAGTCGTGCTTTTCTGGGTTTTTGGTGATCTCGAAGTATTTCCTTTGCGACAGTGATTGATGGGTATGAACAAAATCACATTCAATTTCAATCCCAATCAACTGCCAAGTCAGCTGTTCGGGCACTATCTGAGGTTGCAGCGCTTCCAGCCCAGCATCACCTTGTATCATGAAGGCCGGTTGGATTGGAAGGGAGGCTTCATAGATGGGTGAACATATTGACGCCCAATTCTAATTGATACAGTACTGACTTCATCATGGGCGTAATTTGTTAAGGGTTTTTGCTCTGGAGCAAGTTTGAAACCGATTCACGGGACGATAGGATGTATAGATGGCTGATTCTCCACTGAAGAAATCCAGGCTGTCAATGTCCTTGTACGCAGCATTTCAGTTTGTTCTTTGGAAAATGTGTGCCATCGTACTTTTGGAAAGGTTTCCACAATTTTCCAAACAGATGTAAAACATAATATTCTCGAAAAAAATGCGCTGCATTGCCCTGAGAACAAGACACGGCACCGGGTACTTTCTGGTGCAACTTGACATGTGTAGTCAATCAGGTGCAACCTCATTCAGCGATGGCACTAACTTACTCAGTGGGTTTTCTTGCGAAAACAAACTTAATAGAGCCCCCCCGGGCGAGCAAACCGAAATAAAAAATAATTGGACATTATTCCAATTCCATTTAATTTCACCCAGGAGCATGAGAATTGGAAAACCCAGAGCCAAAAGCAATTTGGATTGCTTCTGGGTCATTGCAATCGCACTTCGGTGCCATGGCGTCCCCGGCATTTTCCAGTAGGACCCAGAAAACGTAAAAGTCTATTGGGCACAGCTATTGCAGTCACCGTTCAAGCCAAATCTCGCCACTAAAAAAGAGGAAGTATGATGAATCAAGCATGTGATTATGAGTTGATATATATGGACATCAAATTTCAAAGATGAATCGATAGGCCGCTGCTGCTTTTTCCACCCCGGGAATCCACACTGGCTCTTGCACATTGAAGCAAGCACGCCCCAAGTTTGAAATATATTTTGACGCATCGAAATGATGATTTGTTTCGAAAATTTTCGACATCACGATGCCACCCAAGCCCCTGCACCATTTAGCAGCTTAGTGAAACCATTTCAATCAACATCTGATGCAGATCCCTCAGTCTCCCATGGTGCCTCCCCTGCAGGCTCCCAGCGTGCCATGATCTTCGCCAACGTCCACCTCATGCGTTCGCGGGTCTGGTCGGCAAAGAAAATTTGGTGGAAAGACGTGTGTGAATCTTTCTGGTTCATCAGCAACATAATTCTGATTTTGATGATTGGTGAGATTCTATATTAATACAACATGACCGGGCTGACATTTAAATCATTTTTGGGGGGTCACAAAATGGAATCGTGGCTGTGTTGACTGGGGGACCCTGACGATGCATCGGGCCCTGAATGAGTATTCCAGTAGATGGAACATCCAGGCGGATCCTTCTTGTTGAGCTTCAACTGCAACACATATGCAGTATGCACATGAACACACACACACACACTGGTAGTTGTCACATCATTTCAATGCATGTTGTTTGATGACCAAATGCTCGAACGAAGGGATTCCATAAATCACATGCTCTGGCCTGACCCATCTCGACACCATGAAACTGCTCAATCTGTTTGATGGTCACTGGGGACGCCGAATACACGTAAAACCCTGCAGTGGTCAACCTCAGTCCACATAAAAGTTTGGAAAATTTGGAACCCCGCAGAACTTTGCAAGGGTTAATTGGGCTTACTCAAGTTGCAGTGCAGCTCTATTATGAATTTAATATGAATTTCTTAAACATCACAAAGTGACATCCATCTTAAAGGGTAGAATTCTATTCCATACTTTAGACCATTCCAACCCCCCATGTTTTACCCAATTTGATTGAGCTTGAATCTTGAAATTGGGGCCCCCGGCAGAACTCCGATAGATGATGGATCTTTGGAAACTTCCAGGGCGCTAACTGGGGCCTTCACAGTGAACGACCTTGCCAGGGCAACGATTGGCATTAAAAGACTAGACATAGATCAAAGAAGTTTTGATAGCATATTTGTGTGAATCAACGATGATAAGCAACTACTGACATGCTGAAATCGTTATGAGGTAAGCTGGCTTGGGGAACCAACAGTGCCAAACAGTCTCAACGATGCAATATTGAATGGGGTATCGGCCCACAGCTTTACCGACCAAATCTTCTGAGGTATTGACTTTTTCTGGAGTGGGAGCGGTGGCAACGCAGCGCGGAGGTGGCTGCATGTCTTTGCGACTTCCACCAGCTTCTGGTAGTTCGAAACCTGTGTGCACATGTGTGTGTGTGTGCTCACTTACTTGGGTTGCAACAATTTGGCTTGACTTGGAATCAAAATCAAATCTAATTTCCCAAGTTTGAAACAGGAACAGTTCAACCTTCAAGTAATTCAGATGACCATGCTGAGACCTGATAAACTTCTGGAAGTTGTGCAAACAAGTGACAAGAAGAAAGCAAGAGAACTGGAAACCCAACCCTCAACCCTGCCTCGACTGAGTCTTCTGCAACTTCTGGCTTTGGCAGCTTTGACCCCTTTGTTTTTTCTGCTGGTTTAGTACTTCCTTTACTTTCTTTCTTTCTGGTGTCTTCCTTGCGCAACTTTGTTTCTCAGTTGGATTGTTTCGGTGTGGTTGCGCTGCCACCTGTGGCCATCTCAACATCTTCAGATTCTGCGCATTTGGCAGGAGTCTTCCCACGCCCAGCTTTCCCTTTGCCACGGCCCTTACCTTTCCCCCGACCTTTACCTTTCCCTCGGCCACGGCCCCGGCCACGAGAAGTTCCTTCATTTTTTTCAAGTTCATTGTCGCTTTCATCATCCTTCCAAGCCCGATCCTCATCTTCCTCACCCTGAGGTTGTTCTTCCCCACTGTCAGCCGCCTCAAGCTTTCTTTTCTTGGCTGCCCTTCTCATGGCTCTCTGTGCCTAGCGACTACTAGAACCACATGTGATATATGATTTCATTTTTCAGAAATTGAACAATTATACAACTTGGGGAGTGTCTCAATTTGAACAATGATTGGAAAAAGTGAAGCTCCATTCCTGGCCTTTACCACATCATCACTGATTCCTTCCTTTTCAAGCTGAGAACAAAGTAAGTCAGCCTGACCCTCCAACTGGGGATCTGCGGCTGGCAATGAAGCTGTCAGCGGCTTCTTGTCCTGGCATGGGTCGTGCGGTTTCATATTAATATTTCCTCGACTCCAAATTGATGTATTGTTTTGCCTTCTTCCTCACCCCCTATTTCCCACCTGGTTTCCGGCTGCAGTCTCATGACCATCACTCTCCAGCTCCTCCTCGATGTCCTTCGGGCCATTCTCCTGCGTTGCATTTTTTTATGCATGCGTGCATGCATGATTTGTTCATGGTGGGATGCTGGAAAACGCATGGAAAGCGCTATTGGGGTTTCCATACACGTGCTTACCCCAAAATGGATGGTTTTTGATGGAAACTACCATTAAATGGATGATTTGGGCGTACCCCATTTTAGGAAACCTCCATATGGCTCCTACTAAACAGGGACTTCAAAAAGATTGGTGCTGTGTGTGTTTTACATTCACCAATCCTCATCATCATCGGATTCCGCTTCAATCGGGTAGTCGTGCATTGGAACTGATGTGTCTTCATCCGCCTCGTCCTCATTGGATGACAACAAATTGCATTTGTAGAATTTCAAGCAGTTTGAATACAAACAAAATTAAATGCCTTGATATGCAAACACGGTTCGTTCTAGAACTTCATTTTCACATTGAAGCTTGGGCACAGAATGTTGGTCTACCTCCAACTCAGTGACGCTGGAACTTGACCTTGATGACACCAAGCTTTCCTGTTTTGGAGGTGCAAGTGAATTGGAGTTGGGGAGCTTCATTGCGAATGATAATACTTTCTCAAGAAGTGGCTGCTTGGCATGCAAGTACTTCGGTATCGGTGGTATATCACTGCAATGGTATGACAGTATGAAAGTTAATTTTATTATGAAACCCAGCCTTCGATTTCGTGGCGTTCACACCACGATCAGGGATCTTGCGGCAACCATCATCCTGGAGCTTCCCCATCTCCTCACCAATTCCAGGGGAGTGGAATGGAAACATGGATTTGCGGGAACCTGGGACACCTAACCAAACAACAACGTCTAGAAGATATATTTCATATGTATGATGGGGATGACTGAAAGAATTTGCTGCTGTCCTTCAGTTGTTGCCTCACAATCTCTTTCAGCTGTTGCATTCGGACACATTTGCTTGACCTGTGCCAAATGATGGCATCAAATTCACATACCGTACTAGCTAGGGTCCATCCAAAACATGCAGATTCATAGTCAGTGTAGCACTTTTGGAAAAAATGAAGTGAACTATAATACACTTGGCTGGTATTCCCTGCCTGACACCCTTGTTTCGCTGGACCCTGTTCATCACGTAGCTTGCTAAGGCACGGTGCTGCGCCCCCTCTGTGAGACTCCAAGCCTCTCGGTGTCAGAACCGGGATATTTGTGGATGCAAGGATGACCACCTATAAATATACTTGGATTTCATCACAACACATCAAAATTTAACAACATTAAAAGGTTGGAGTCCACCCACAGAAAGAATGGCCTCGTGTTGAAAGCGGTGCTTGAATGGATTGAGGCGATGCTTCTGGGATAGGTCGGCCAAAGCTTCCTGGCCCAACTTCTCATGATTCATTAATTATAAATTATGAAGCATGCATGGACTGAGTCTGAAGTTAACATATTTTTTGGGTTCACCAACAGTGGCAGTCCTCAACCTCTGTCTTTCGAGGAAGGGGCGGCGGTGTCCCCAGGAATGTAGCTAAGTAGCCAGCCACAAACTCGAAATTGGGGTCACTGGTGGCCTGCATGAGTATCGACAATGGTCGTGGTGATGGCAGTGCCGTATAATTTTGTGTTTTCAACAAGGGTTCAAAAAATTAGCCACCAAAATCACCTGACCATGCATGGCTTTATCATATTGTATCTGGATGTTAATTAATTGGGGTTTATCATGGAACGAACAAAAACACCATCCCACCTCGTCTTCACCGATCGATTTTGACATGATGTTCAGCATCGAGAACTTGCAAGCCTGAGTTGCATTGTTTATCATGGGTGATTGCGACTTCATGTCCATTATTTTTTCCATGGGTTGACCTTCATAGTTTCAGGATCATGCTATATGTGAAGATGTGTTCATATAAGAACTGGCCCAAGAAACTCTGGGATCTTTTGGTGAGAGCCCATGCAACTTCCGAAGGTCCTTGCATCTTGAGCGGATGTACTCAGGGGTCAAGATCTCGCTGTAGAATTCCTGGCAGGTTCAAAAAATATATCCTAACAACCTGATTTCCTTTAATGTTGAAACATCAAACTTACCAACATTATATAATTGATTGAATGTCCAAACATTAGCAAATCTAAACAACACTAGGGGCTGGGTAGAAGTTCCCCACCTTCAACAGTGCAATGACCTCTGGCCGGCACCGTTGCAAAATCACACCCCTTCCAGGTCGGGTGGCCATTGCTGCAGTTCAGGAAGGGCGCTGTAGCAAAATGTTCCCAAAAAAAGCCGCTTGGTGCTGACAGTGGATAACTAAAGGAGGAAAAATCTACCATATTTTTGCTTGGTTCCAATTGTATTTGATTCAATGCCAATAATTGTGTATCATCAGCACACTTACGCAGCAAAAAGCGGCTTCAGTCAAGTCAGTCTCACAAATAGGCTGCAGCATCCCAGGATCTATGCAACCATCAAAAACTATTTGCAACACTCTGAAAATGGGCAAAGGGGAGGTGGCACCTGGGCTCCAAATGTCCTTCTCGATGGTCGCTGCAGCCAAGCGTGGAAGCATGGCTTTGCTCCAACCATTGGGCAAGTAATAGTTTGAATCAGCACAAAAGCAAGAAAATGTGCATTCCTCAGGTGAGCCTTTGTGATGATTCTTCCAGCCCTCTATATTGTTTCAAACTTTCCAAAATGTTCAAGGCTGCTTTGGCAAATTCATCTTAAATGTTGATTGGATGATCCTGGAATTTCTTCAACATTATCCTTGAAATGTCTTGGCCGGGGCTCTCAGTCGGGTAAAATCTCCGGAAGGTTTGCCAGGCAAGATCCCTTAAGGACCAGCCTTGAGGCTCCCTGAAGCATCATATATGCATATACAAATAATAGTCGCTGATATGCAAATAATAGTCGATGCTGTAAGACTATTTAAAAAACGGTCGAGGAAGGCCAGGGCATGAATATACGTACTATCTTGTGCTCATACTATCATTGAATCATCATCCATCATCATCCATCATCTCTACTCTCCGTTACCACATTGATGACTACCCATGCAACTTGACATAGCCGTCGTAGCCAACTTCCCGGTGATGCTGCCAAAGCAGCCCGCACAGCGAACCAAACACCACCAAAAAGTAGGTCTTCGTGTTGAAGCTGCCGTAGACCTCCAAACCCCAACTCTGGTCCATTGAAACACGTGAAACATTGTGAAACCAACCCTGGATGCATCAAGTCCACAACGACAGCTTTGTGCCTAGAAAAAATATGAAAAAAGCTATGAGATGAACAAAAAGCTGAATTTCGGAGAGCCTCCATTACTATGAGTCATGATGGATCCGACAGGATCAAGTATTTTCAGTGCAGCATGCAATTCCCTGACTCCAGCGAAACAGCCGCCAATATGAGGTACCAGTTGAACCCATCAAGAGCCACAGATTCATCAAGTCTGCTGATTTTCATAGCCTTCCTACCTATGCCGTTATGTAAAACTCCATCTTTCCGGATGCATATTCAGCAGTCTTCAAGCATATTCAATCTATATCTAGCCTTGGCGAAAATTTGGATTCACTGAGTAGCAAACCACATGCAGCAGCAAGCGTTGGACGCCAAAAAGTTCAGAGCTCAAATAGTACCTGGATGACTGGACGCCGTCAGGCACCGTGGCCATGTGAGACTTGCATCTAGCCTTTTGCAAAGAGGGAGCATCAAACTGGGGATGGTTTCAGAGTCTAATCACAATTAATCACCTGTCTATTGCCGGCCTCGAATTTGTGGCTTCAACCCATACCACAGATATGCCATTGACACATGCTCATCCTCTCCAGGAGAGGTAAACCGGCTCGCTGAGCATCCGAACACCAGGCAGTTCAGGGCAAAGTCGATGGAAAAGAATGCAACCTTCATGAACAAAGGACATCAATGGACCAATGAACCTTTTCCAAACCACCAAATTGTTGGGAGTCAGATGCCACTGGCTTACCAGTGTCTCAGTGAACCTCTCGTAGATGCGTAAACATGCTGTTCTTCTTGTCTGAAGAATCCAAACGCTGGGCGAACAATCAATGGTTCTATGGCAGCCATTTGTGTCTAGCTTCCAAAGCTTAGGCATGACACATCTCAAAACAAAGATCTGTGAAATCATCATGAGGAAACGACAAAACCTTGAACACCTCCTCGACATATCTGTGTCATTTGTGCAAATGAGTTGAGTGAACAGTGGTCGGCTATCTTGCCTACACTTGAACCTGGAGGACACAAAGTCTGCTGATAGTAAAGGTTGAAAGTGAGGACCCTTGCTGCGAATCGTCTTGGGTATATTTGCATATTTAGGATTTCTCTGTCAGACCCATGATGAAACTTGCTTCCACTACAGTCACAATCCTCAGACAACAGGAAGAAAGTGCACGCACCCGTACATCTGATGACGAACTGGAATATATCAATCAACTTTGCTGACCCTAAAGTTGGATGATTTAAGACTAGAGATATGTGATATGTGCACATTGAATGTATCATATAGTATGATATAATATTACTGTATATACATGTTGACATTGACCTTCATGTATCACCCCATCCATGGAGGCTCTCTTCATTGATTCTGACCCATCCCCACTTGCTGAACCCTTCCAAGGCACCACAAAAGTGATGTCAATGGTCAGCGTTGGAAGCCTTGACAAATCCCAAGGAAGATCGGTCGCATTCGATTGATCTTGCCTGATATTCTCTTGGCAAAAGGCCAAGCATCGGCTTTGGACAATACCAGTAGAATATTGTATAATATCATATAGCATAACAATAATATGTATATATATATGTATCGACTTGTTTGCTGTACGAAGTACTGAGGCTAGCCCTCGAGACACATCCGGTGTTCCCAGGTTCCATCCCTTTCAGATTTTCTCCTGGCATCCCAGCCAGGACAAGGCACCCGTGGTGTACAGCAGCGCCTTGCTGGTCAGGAGCTGCTTAGGGAAGGGGGCAGCAAGTCAGCAAGTGGCTTCGCTTTCCTGGTATATTTCCGGTCTAGGTGGTTTGTTCATGTTTGTTGTATATACAAAAACAGTGCCATGGTCATTCAACATTTCTAAAGTTGGGAATGGTGACAGTTCGAGTTTTGACCATGACACAGTCGTTTGCTGCCCTTGTAGGAATCATCTCATGTCACCTCGTGTATGAGCACCGGCAGCAGGGCGTTAATCCCCCAAAAAGCTGCTACTACTACTACTACTACTGCAAGTCGGCCCCCAAATCAAACTGCTATGGGCCCCTGCGACAAACATTGGCTTAAAGTTTAGACACGTTCAATTCAAATACTGTAAGACTGACATAGGCTAACTAGCAGTGATCAGAAGTGTAGGTGGGGAGGGAAGGACATCTTTTCCCACAAGAAATAGCCAAAGCATCTCTGCCCGGTGAAGGCTACATGCTGCCATGTCGCCGCCACGCACAGACTACACATATAGTGCAGCAGGCCTAAGGCAATGGGTTGAAAACACCCCAGTGCCAAGCGGTGTCAAAATCCAAGTGGGTTTTTCTCACCACCTTTTTGTACTGCCCAGTCATAGCGTTACACTGCACTGGAAAAGGATGTTGCATTTTGGGTATGGAAATAGTTCTGGCGTGACTCTTACTGGGATGATGATCAATCTTGCCTACCATTTCAATCACCAAGCAAGCAGGATGTCTGAGGTACTGAATGCAACAAAATGGGTCTTGCTTTCAGAAGACAGCATCAACTTGGGGCTGTTGGGTTCAATGATTCATAAACAAAACGAGGCTACACAGAAGACACGTGACTGATGGCTTGAACTACATCAATATGATATGAACATAGCGGATAAACCCGCAATTTCGATTGATTGATACTACGCAATCAATGTTTTGACCCATGTGCATGCCAGAACATCTCCCTATTCACCCTTCCAAAAACCTGTGGTCATTGAAAACGCTGAGACCCAGACAATCCGACCCCTGAGGCTGCATCGTGGCAACACAGATCTGGTGAACCATTATTAGACCATATTAGAATCATTGGGTGTAGATCAAGGTCATAAGTCACAATGCATCAAAGTGCCAGGAATCAACCAGTTCAGTGCACACTGGGGAGGACTGTTCAGGGTTTTTTCGACTGTGATAATGTGTTCATAATGCATACAATGTCAAGACCAGACCATTGGAAACAACTAAATCTCGAAATGCTTCGCGTCTTCGTAGCCACATTTCGATTCGAGAGTGCGGTTGAGCCAATTCGGAAGCTGGGTATCCTCACATTCGTCAGCAAGCGAATAAAGGAACCTGTCGCCAATCCATAGCTTTCCGAAAGGGCTGCAGTAACCAAGCTGATTACGTAACAAAGCCATTATCCATGCATCACTCTGGATATTCTTGCATTGGCCGTGCATGCCGAAAAACGGTGGCTGGAAACACTGCACACATAGCTAAACATTATCAGCCAAATTGTCAATTTGCCGCTGTCTTTCATCGCGATGGTTTTGCAGCAGACAATCTATTCAATTTTAATCATTTTTGGTTAGCCAACGGGTGACATCTTGTCTGGCGAACCCGGCTAATAACCCTTGATTTGAGTAGTCAACTGTAAAATGCGTTCGAAGAACACACTGACTCAACCAGTCGTCAGTCGTCGGAAATCAACTCAATTATAGACGCTTATTATATTAATGATTATTATATATATATATATATTATATCATATCATATCATATTATATATATATATATGTACACACGTATATTTCTATCTGTAGAATCACACCTCATGGCTCAGCACTTGAGAACAACCATTGCAATAGAACAAATTGATAAATCGTCGCATGCAAACCACGAAGCACGCAGGCACACACACACCACACCCGGACTGGCAAACATCCATGGTCATACAATTCTAAGCAGCCACACAGACAACTGGGTCATGATATGTCATGATATGTTTGTAATTGTTTGTATATATAGACATGCCTGAAGTCCTCTTGATCCAACGAATCAAGCATGGCACATGGTACCCAGGGTACCTGTGAAAGATAGTGGTGCGACCAGGAACTGCAAAGGTCCAACCTGAGCTAATCGCCACCCAGGCAGGATTCGGATGACCAAGGTTGACATGAGCTGGACATGTCCCGTTTTTTCTGACCAAGCCAACGCCATCCTGGAATCCACAGGATACAAGGCTGTGAGAAAATACTAAGATTGAAGGTCTCAGATGTCTCAGAGTTTTGGCCACTGAAATCCACCAAAATTGCCCTATCCCACGAAGTCCTAGATCTGTTGACTTTCACCTGGGTTTTCACACCAACAAACCCCAGCTGCCATAGGCCAAGCAAACCACACACTGCAAGGCCTTGGAAGCGCAAAGGCGGCCAAAATGTTCGGGACATGCACGGATATACTTTCGCTCTATGGATCCTCACGATATTTGTGTGGATAAAAATGATGCAACATGATGCAACGCAAGTTTAGATATTTTTTAATGAGATGCGTCTGTCCGTGTATGCCAAGGCATCTTGAAACCTACGTCCATCCTGTCCAAAAAGCTCCATGCTCCCTTACCCTTAAAAGCCCATTTCAGGAGATTGCGTGGGACGCGTAGGGGTGGATTCATCGCAACTTGTTATGTCCACTGCGGCTGGCTGGCGCAGTTCAAGATTGCTACGCGCTGCACATCACTGCACCTTTTTGGAACAGGTAGAACTCATGATACATGTCGTTGCTCTTGACTTCATGGGGGGGTCCAGGCTGCCTTGCGGCCCTGCCTAAAAGGATCCACAAAGACTACTTACCAGTGAGCATCTTCCAAGCAGAGAAATACGATGAAATTAGTATAATTAGTTGACACCACTGATCACTGATCTCAAATAGTTCGTCTCTTGATCCCGAGCATGCGCATGCAAAATAGAATAAATAGACAAATATGAATACTACAGGCACCTTGTCGCGCACAAGATGTTTGCCTTTCGCTGGCATGGACATGCACGGACGATGTTTCAATATTCCTTGAAGATTTCATGGATGCTACAATTTTCTGCCGCCTAATCATTTATCTAACCCACAAATTCTCCACAAATACGCCCCAGGAAATCTCCCCATCATATCCCATTGTGCCATGTGACACGCACCAAAAAGCTGGATGCCAAAATGCGGGTGAAGTCTGGCTCCTCAGTCTCCTTCATGGATGGATGTTGGATGAATCAGGGCGGAAATGACATGATATGAATAGAAATGAATAGAATATGAATAAAATGCATGACATGCTGGTAATCTTTGCCAGGATTTTCGAATTGCAAAATCAGGCAAACTGGACGGATTTCAGTCGAATTGGGAAATGACAACAAATGGTCGCTATGTTGCCAATTTGTTTTTGATGATAATTCTTTTAGTTCATGCATGCTTCAATTTTAAGACGTTCTAAGTAGTCCGCATGGACAATAAATTTAAACAAAATTTCATGCTCTGTATTGTGGGCTTAGGGCACAAATCGCCATCACCAACCGCGCACCTACTTCAACAGCATTGCATGTCCCAATGAGTCGAACCAAATCTGAAATCCACTGATCTCAAACGTGGCATCAACTCCCAGAAATTCACAAACACCCAACCATCAACCTATCAACCCATCAACCCTAGCAGCCCAGTTGGCAGCTGTCGGCCCCAACCCCAACCCCAGCCTTCAAAATACTGCGCGTGACCTCTGAGAAGTTCCGGTTGAAACGTTCCGCGAAGTGCTTCGGCAACCGCAGCCTGGGCATGGCTGGGGCAAAGAAATGATTGACAAAAACATGTCCATACCCACAAAGAAGCATTCGGAAACTGAAAAATAAGATCCAATCGATGATGTTACCTGTTCAAAATTCATCTCAGTATAGCACAGTGATGTATAGTGTTTCCAGAGAGAATCCCCAGAAATGGCACTCCGAACTCTTGGGCGATTCCTTTGTTCCTCAGAACCCAGAAATCTCCACTCAACGGCCATGCCAAGCTACTCCAGTGAAGCTGAAGTGCCCACCTGCCAGGGCCATGAGAAGCGGACAGGCAACTCGACTCGGAAATCATCAATATATACTGCAATACAGTATATATATAGATTATATATATATATATATATATATTATATATAGATTATATATATATATATAGATTATATATATAGATTATATATATATATTATATATACAGTATATATATATATAGAGATTATATAGTCACACTATGTTACGTGTTGTAAGATGTGGTAAGTAAATGGGCAAACGCTTGGCTACGCCAACAGCCCGTATCGTTCGATAATGATATCTGAGCACGGTAGGGCATATGAATATACTATACATATAAATATGCTACATATAAATATACTATACATATAAATATACTATACATATAAATATCTTATTGTAATGTATTGTAATGTATTGTATTGTCTTTGTATTATACTGTTATATATTATATCATATCATAGTATATTATATCATATTATCTCATATTTACTAGTATATATTGTTAATATGATATTACATTGTATTCTTATATTAGTTATATAAATATATCATATTAGTTATTATATATTATATCAGTTACACATTATATTATAACACAATATTTTATTAATTATATCATATCATAGCATAAAATGTAATACTATCATATCATACCATATCACACCATATATTGTGTATATATATATATATCATATTCCCACAATTTACTAGACTATTTATCCCTTGATCATTGATGATAGGTCGGTATTGCATGCTCTAATTGGTTACATCAGCCTGTGCAGCAATGTCATTCATCAGCTTGCCGCTGGGAAGGTCCTTATGCACCTTGCAACGGCGGGTGTTGCCAGATTTGCCAGGTCCCTATGGATTGACCGGCTGGTGGTGGTTTCTCAGTCCCATGAGTGTTGGTCAATATTACTGACATGACCATGTTTGTTCGCTACAAATCCCAAAACTTGTTGGTCAATATGTTCCCAAAACTGTTCTGGACTCCCACAACTCAACAAAATGCATCCGATCCGCTGTTTTCCTGATTCACCAAGTGGAAAGTGAGGAGAGTTAAGTACAGTCGCAGGTCTGGAGAAAAATCAAGAAATGAATCCTTACAGTATATAACTAATTGAAAGCTGCTGGCAACTCTCTGATCTTCTCTAAACAAAGAGGTCCGGTGCGTTCCAAAGCAAATCAGTTTTGTATCTTGGCGTTCCCAGTCTTGACTCAATACCATTGATTTTAGCACATGGGAGGTTGTGCCAACACCAGAAAAGGCCCGGGCTCACCTCCGAAAATCCAAAGACCACAGAAAAGTAGAGACCTTTTGGAGTGCGCTGTTCAGTTGGGTGAGCTATCAAGTTATCAAGGTGGGCAATGACATGGTATCACTGGCGCTTGATATGATTGGAGGTCCTCTATCGTGCCATGAAGTGCCATGTATCATCATGTATCCAGCCCAGCAAGTACTGCAATTTTATCTACACTGAGCATCTCACGGATGATCTTACGCCACAGGGGCAGCACTTGCCGCAAGGACATGGGAAACGTTGCCTGGAAACTTGGAACAACGAGGACAGGACTAAAAAGCAGGACAACATTGATCTTAGATAACTTTGCCCCAGATAGGAGAGGTACAGTATTAGCCCCTTCTTTCTTGGCATTCTTGTGCAATCAATTGCCATCAGACAAACAAGGCGGCAGAATCGGCCAGGGATTGGCACCAATGTATACCTTTTAGGGGGATTGGTGGATGGGGACAAGAACTTGCGACTGATGAAGGTCATTGAAGTTGAGTCTTGCCAGGCACGTTTGCCAGCCTTGGTTTCATGAAAATTCTTGATCCAGACCCCTACACTACCTGAAACATCCTGAAAGGTCATCTACGGGAACCCCAGAAAGAGCAGGAACTTCATCTTAAATCCGTTCCAAAACGATGTTGGTACATTGAGACCAAGTGCCTAGGGCCTAGGACGGGAGACTCACAAGATTTGAAACTACCAGTCCAGCTACAGTAACCAGTCCTTCGTTATTTTGAATCGACTGCATCTTAGACATTGCTGTTGGATTTTGCCTTTATTGGATTTCCACCTGTATCTCTTTATTGTTGCTCAAGCTTGCTCCGTGAAATTCCATTGTTGCCTGTCTTGAACCCACCCATCACATCATAGGCGCCTGCATTGCAGTGCGCCAAGAGCCAAACACGCGAGACACACGGCTGTCTTTAGTTTCAGCGATTGCAGGATAGCCAGCTGCATGATCTGTACCGAAAGGCATCAACATAGCATATTACTGGCATGCACATGTTATACGTGGAGACAACATGAGACCTGGATACCGGTCAACATACACATATATATGAAGGTTCCCAAAAGATCAGGTCAAGGGCCAAGCTGCACTGGTGTATTTTCCCTGGCTGACATACTTGAGATCTTGTCAAATTCACTATTTTTTCTGACCTCTCTCGCTCATGTCTTGTTCTTTCCATCTGCTCATGGAGCCAAATGGCTTCAGGTGTCGCATCTTTGTGCGTCGTGGGCTCACCCCATTCAGAAGAAAGGAGATCATCACCATAGCAGATCATACCGGCTTCCCTGGCAATGGGATACAAAAACGAGTCTGGAACCATTAACATCCACACAAGGCCAATTCCGGGCTACAAGCCGTTTTGTTCTCTAGTTCCCAGTGTCATAAGCTCCACTTGTAAGTACCGCAAGTATATAGATTTGGATCTGGCCTGAAGGATCTATGTGTCACCCTGGTGCTATTCCCTGCACCTCAGTGCCCGCAGGGAGGATGACACACTCAGGACGAACTCGGTAATCCCCTGAGCAGCCGCTTAGTGCCTCTCCTGAAATAAGTCCCCTTGAATCAAGCGCAGAGAGACAGCCTACATCAAACTGCATAATTTATGCATAAATAAGAAATTGTCATTAAATCATTCTAGAAAATCAGCGGAAAGTCCGAACACGGTTCTCTCGCTGGGAGGGTGGGTCTAGCGGTTGCGGCAAGCCACTCACAACAGGGCTGACAAAAAATCATTGGCTTGCAAAAGGGACGAACGAATAGCCTTGGAAGCCAAATTCAGGTAAATTGATGTGAATTGTACAAATTGTGCATTCAAAGTGGTGTCTGGCTAGCGGCTAGCCTCCAGAGAGAAAGACAACAATGCCATACAATGCAACCCATGGACATACTGTTGTTTCTCAGCCAAATGATGAGATTTCCCTCTGCTCACCAAGAGAGCCGAGTTTTGGATTGTAGTGAAGTTTCAAAAATCAGTGGCCATTTCTTGACTGCAAACAAGGTACGTGGTGTGGCACCAGGCACCAAGCCTGCGCATTCCAAGGAAAAGGGGACGCCATTGAAATCTAAGATCCAACACTTCAGTAACCATGTGGAACTGCGACAAATCCCAAACTTGGAGCTGGACATTGAAAATACATATGCATCGGCATGCTACATATATGTATGCTGGATGTTGCATGCTTTTACCTTTCCGTTTCAGAAAAACGAGCTCTTAACATTCAGAGTTTCTCCCTAACTTATTCGCAAACAAGCCGGCCACAAACCAGAAATTGCAAATGATAGTATACTTTGAACTGATTTTCTTTTGGATTGAAATGAACGATCGGTGGACCTCCAGGCTTTGGCCATAGCCATAGTTGCCATAGTTTTACTTTTCAGGGTTCAACGACACCATCCGTTTTGCAGTAGGATTGTACATTCTTCCAAGGGTCACCACCATCCCAAGCACGCCATCGCGATCACCGCCACATACGTTGCAGGAGGATCGGCTTTGCTTATTGACCTGTAATGAGCATCGTATGAGCGTAGTTTGCCAGGAAAATGAACGAACCTACAGTGCTCCAAGCATGACATAACATATCATAACATGGCCATGCTTGCTGGTACCCGGTACCACCGGTTAGAGCCATAGCCAGTTGCGGGCTATGGCAAAACCCACCCCAATCAACGGCAAATATTGAGAAAGGGGCAATACGAGCAATACGAGCAAACAGACTTTGAAATCAATTCCCCCTGCTGATAGTCTGATATTCTGAGGAAGCTGGACCGATGGAAGAAAGGTTCAGAAAGAAATCATAGAACTTGAAGGACAAATCTCTGAGCCATTGAGAGCAAGCACACCACTACTTGCGTTCCTCCCGCCTCGCCACACTTTGGGCAAGTCCAATAATTTGGAGGCACCTTTGCGCCGCTTGGTTGATGGGGAGATTCGGCATGGGAAATCCACAGAAAAGGAGAACCAAACTAAGCACATGTAAATTGGAAAGGATTGCTTGTATGATCTTATATGTATTGATTGTGGAATTCTGCTGGTGAATGTGCCAGTGCCATCACCATCCGCCACATCTCGTCAAGATGTGCCTCTTTATCAATCACAAGCCCATGGTGCAGGATAAATCTGGGAGAGCCAAAGATATATTCTGAAATCATGGAGACAAAGAAATTTCTGTATCAGCAATTCAATTCCTATTTGATGAATCAATTTTAGTCATATTTTAGTCATATTTACACATATTTACATATTATGGGGACAACATCATGGTCGTTTCAGTCCCTGTCTTCCTGTCTCCACGGTGCCCAGGTGGCCCAGGTGGCCCAGGTGGCCCAGGTGGCCGCACGGAACGCAGTTGGTACCTCCCCATCTCCCCAAAGTTGGCCAATCTTTGCCCTATATACAGCTAGAAAAGGCTGAAAAGGCGGAAGAAATCACTATATTTTGATTTTCAAATGGATTCAAATGGCACATTGTGAATGCAACCTTGAGACATGCCCCTCAAGACAACCTGAGGCCAGTGAACTTGAAGATTCATGCTTGGCAGCAAATGGAACCATAAACCAACAAGGAACTGGAACTGCGCACAGACCGGACGCTTCATCCCATGCCACGACCTGCTGAAGCGAGTGAGATGTGACTGGTCTAGTCGGTGTAGTGCCTCTTTAAAATCAAACAACCTATATCACTGTACGGACTATAGGTAGTAATATATAGTCCAACAACATTCCAAGATATCCCAGTAACATTTTTGCCAGTAATCCAATTACTCCAATGATCTTCACAACAATCCCGGATTTCAAGATGGCACCATGGCACCTCAAAAAGGGCACCATCCAAGTCGATGGTATCTCCCATCAGCTCCACACCTTGGCAAAGTCCCCTACGGTGACTATGGCCAACTCCAAAGTCACTCCCAATTCATTGCGTGGTTCCTACCAACAACTGTTTGGTGGTTTCATTTCATCATATTTCATCTAAATTTCAATTTGAGTCAGGTTCGTCTTCCCAAAGCGTGGGTTGGATTTCCGAATCTGAAGCCGCCAGGTGAAAACCAGGCTTACCAGCGCGAACCAGGAGATAGCTGAGGCAAGCGTTCTGGCAGGGCCTTAAACGCCATGGCGATAGCCATGGATGGACCATGGCGCGATCCCTGGTTGGGGAAAAACCTCGTTGCGGATGACGATTTCCTAACGATTTCCTATGGTGTGCCTGAAAATCAGGTTTTTTACATGGTATAACCTCCCAAATGGCCATTTTGAAAGCGAACATGATGGTCAAACTGGTCAAACATCATATTTGGTGTAATTACGTTTCAGACAAACCCATATTTACTGCGATGTTTTATTCTGGATAGTCACCGGACACCTGTTTGTAGCTGATAGCTTCTCTGGTGGTTTCAACCCAGCCATGAGTTGTTCTCCGAAGTATTCGGTGATCACACCGCAAGGACTGACTAGAATGCCTCCCACAGTGGAAGGGTGTGGGTCCGTGTGCTGATCCATATCAGAACTAAACATCACTCTGGATCAACATGGATCAACATGGGACCTTCAAACTCATTAAAATGCAGTAGGTTCAATATCTCCCATTTGATCCATATGTTGGATCCAATGATTGCCCTCAATTCATTCAATTCATGGTGGATCATATCCACGTCCCCCACGGTAGTTTAACATAGCTATCAACAGCCCATTTATAGATGATTTTACCTCTTAAACATTCTGATTTTCCATAGCTATGTTAAATAACCAGAGGGTATGATCCAATGTTTAATAGGTAGTAAATGAATTCATAGGTATTTCATAGGTAATGTCAAATCCAATAACCATTGTTTTTTTTTTCCAGATCCCCCGGGGATATTCCCAGGCATCGCCCTCGCCATCATTGGCCGCCCGGCGCGTGCAATGCGCCGCCGTGGCACGGGCACTTCTGCAGGGGCGGGAACCTGGTGCACCGGGTAGGTCAAATGCCTATTCATATGTAATATACCTTCATATGTTAATGAGTAAATATACATATATAATCACACATGCTACATATATGTATATATATATTGGTATTACTGATTATTAATGTATAAATGTGTATATATATATATATATACATACATAATTTATATAAACATACAATAGAATGTGGGTTGACAAAGGAGATGGTTACAGATGTTACAGGATATCAACCAAACAACATGGCAAACGGCAGTGAAAAAGGCGGGTAGAAATAACGTGTAACAACTACGGTACCAACAAGCATGGAAGTTTCAACAATTTGACCTGGTTAAGGCCACTACCAAAATCATCTCTCCGTGCAAAAATAACCGGTCCAAAAAGGACCCAAGGATTTGGGCTACCCATGGACCCATGGGGTCAGGAAGAACCATTTTAGAAGTCATTTGGAATTGCTGAAACATGTGAAGCCAACAAGCACCAACCTATGACCAAATGTCCAAGTGGCCACTTCGTTGGATTTTGAGCTCCCAACTCTTTGGGCTTTGGACATCTTTGGATCACTTCCTACAACCCATCTCTTTTAACTGAACAAAATTGAATTAAATATATTCAATGGGCTCAAATGCAAAACCAAACAAACGTGCCCCAAGCAAACTGGGCCACTGGGTGATGCATCTTGCCGGGCAAATTTGATAGGAAGATTCTCAATGAGTGCTGATATATTGGAGTCGTTTCTGAACCAACCATGCACAGTACTGAACCCGTTAAATATGTGCAAGGCTGATCCACTTCCAACTCCTCTCCACATCTCTCCACAAAGCCCGAAGAATCTTGAGACTCACATCAAACATCATCAAACCAGGGCTGAGATTCGCTGAGATCATGAAATCTCCAAGATTTCTGGCAAAGTCTCCTAGGATCTTACAGGATCTTACAGGCCTCCCCTGGCCCTAAATATCCTAAATAGAATCTAAATAGATTTTCATTTGTCTAAACTAAACCCATCCCTGCAAAATATTCCCCACCGTGGTTTAGTAGTGAGACGATGAAACCACACAGTTGGGACCATACAGTGGGGGGTATTTACATCTATTATCATCTATATATATATATAATTTTATATACATCGATTTCCTACAGGATGGATGTTTTTTTTCCTCCCACGTCTTACACCTCGCCCATCTCAGATCGGCGTCGGTGCTCGCTAGCTGCAGCGGCTGAACCTGGCATGGGTTGATGGGTATAGACATGTCAATCTATCAATGAATCAATGACATTAATTGATTAAACATCATAGATTAACCCATTATTAATCGGATGGGTTCATAATCATTGATTCAATCAACCCATTAACAGACTCTTGGAATAGACTGTTGGAATCAGAATCAATCCATCAATAAATAAATCCTCAGTCTATCTTTCGGAATGACATCCAACACCTATCCAATTATTCATATTTATTCTATCCGCAATCGGCACATGTCGAACAATGATGCGGTATCACTAGGTTTGCCAAAAAATAAGACGACTGATCGGGTCCCGTTTTCTCAGAATCCGCATTTCAAGGAAGCTACTGAAACGGATCCGTCAAGGGTCAAAGGATGTATAACACCAAAAATCAGGGTCCGGGTCTAACCTCTTTCCCTATCAAAGCATTGATTCATTGCTCCTGCCAACATGAACCACTCCTGCTGGTGCCACCACCCTGGCACCACGTCCCTGGTAGTTCTCAGACCCGGACGCATGGTCTTGGGACACACGAAAACGAAGTCGAAGCTCGCCTGGGGATGGCTGGTTGCTAGGGCTACCCGGTATTGTTGTCTAACCTGGCTAGCTGGAAAACCCACAAATACATAATACTGTATAAAATACTATAAAATCATGTGTATATATAATTACATATATATACATTGTGTTATCCCTAGATAATCCTAGTTATGATTTTCCCATTGCAAACAGGAATTGCCTTTCAAACCATTTGCTGACTGGTGGTTTCAAGCACTCGGAGAAATGGTTGCGAAAGTCGCGAATGAGGGAATCATCTGGAGGACACTTTGTAATCTTTGTATATAGCAGAAGGATTGTTGTTAGAACCGAAACCAAACACTATTTGCCGGTCAGTGGGTCGGCAAACCATACCATCCCCAGAGAATTTCTCGGGACCGGGGATGCGACCTGGAAATCGACCCAAGCCATCCAAAAGGCACCGTCACTGCGAAACCTCGCTAATATCAGAATTGGGGTCCCATCGGTCCCATCCATTGCCCCTATAGCTCATTATATTCAGTACTGAAGTAGAGACTGTGTTAATTGGCTCTTTGATCCATGGTGGATTTTTTAGGTGCACATGTTCTTGGAACCATAGAAATATGGGTTGATGTTTGCACAATTTCACTTCAGTGGCCTACACCACTGCCAGCACGGGACAGGATGGGCTTCCCATCCAGATCATCCAGACGAAGGGCAGTGCTATCAAGAAGTGGAAAATCACTTGATGCATTATTGTGAATCCAGGTGTACAAATGGTTCGCATAGCGCCAGATTCTTTTCTTTGGGACAAGTTGCACACCTCCAATCCCCTGAGTATATCTAAGTATCTGAACGCCCAATTGATATGGAAATGGTAATACTAGAACACACTAAAACCATCCCCCTTAACTGCTGAAGTCGTGGCTTTGGTCGCAGTCGCTTGCGAAGGGAAGGGAATCGGTCCCATGCCTCGAGGCTATGGGCATTGCGACCGACATGGCGGTAGAACATGACAGAACCAACCGAAATATCGGTAGTATCCTGATGTATCCTGATGTATCCTGGGTAGTATAGAGTATAAATGAAAATATAAATATGGCAGTGTCAAAACCTTGTACCCCTGGTGAACATCAAAATAGCTGGTAAATGGATGTTCATCCCACTAAAAATGGTATTAATAGGTATTGACCCATACCCATATGTATAAATATAGAACCAACCAAGGTGATAACCAACCAAAGTGGTGATGCTCCAGGCCAACACCCACTGGCCAAGACTAGCTGCAAAATCCAAAAAAGGCCTGTTTCAGTGGGGCAGACCTCTGGTATTCTCCATTTTTGGAAACACCACATTCATATCATTTCATAACCTTTATGCAGTCAAATGCCTGTATAGAAAAACAGGATCCAAACTAGTACTTGGCACATTGTTAGAAACCTATTGTGAAGGAATAGTTGAATAGCAAAATCCAATGAGATTTTCTCTCTGAACTGACATGAACCCATATTGGATGCGGATCTTGACGAAGGATAGCATCATTGCATATTATTAGCAAAGAAAATGATCCACAGGGTGAATAAAGATGAATAAAAAATATAATTCCAATATAACCCAAATACCAACTCAAAGCGTAGATTCGTAGATGATGGCCTTTGCTGCCCATGCGGCCAACCCTAACGAGAGTGGAGTGTGGTTCAACTTGAGCTGCACCGCCCAACCTCATCGCCATCACACCAACGCCTTGGGTTCACAATTATGAGTTCCCCACTGACAACAAAAACACTCAAAAAATGGAACCCAATCAATATCTCTATTGGCTGGATATTGGCCAGCCGGCAATTGTTTCTCCATTTTCTATTTCCATTTGTGTAGAAACAATTCTTGAGGTGTCTGTGACTGCTAGGGCAACCAATCCAATAAACTAGCGTTCCACAGGCCATGAAACATCGAATCTTTGGGGGCTCGACAACTAATGGATATACCAAGAGGGTCACTATGTGTCAAAGTATGTCAAAACTCTGCCGCCCTTCTGTTCATCTCAAAAAAAAAAACAAAACCGCTGGCAAATGGATGGTCATGCCCCCATATTATTCCCAATATATTTCAATATCATCCAATACCCACCATTCACATAAACAAAAAAAACAGGTCTTCACATGCGACATCTTTTCAGCCAGCACCCCACTGGGCAGCAGGGCCCATTCCATCTTTTGTCATTGCCCCAGGGGTTCCGCAAGAAGACGAGGCGCTGGCCCTGGCCCATTCTCAGGTTCCGTGGCAGTGCCGTTGCATCCGAAAAACATAATATATGTATTATATATTTACTTATTTATTTATGTTTGAGCCGTTAAGAAAAATAAAGAAAACCACAAATCAGTTACAAACATTTAATCATATACTATATAATTAATTAATATAGAATAGAATAAGATATATAATATATTATATATATATTATATGTATACATTGTATATCATTGAACAATGTTGCACATCATTGCACTTCAGGGATGCACATGTCTGAGAATATCTTTAGAATAAGTCCATATCTCGATGACCACACAGAGCTCATTAGTTTGCCAGCATTGATGGGATCCAACATGTTGTGCCTAGGTATAACACGCAGTTCCATGGCCACGAAATTCAACACTTGCTTGATGAAGCTCGTTGTGATTTTTGGTCCGGTTTACTGAAGCAAATGCTTGTGGAAAGGAGGCCGATTGATGACGGACACATCTTCTGCACATGTGGATTATAAATTATAAATAAAACACATTCGTGACACATCACGCATTCTCACTCAAGGAGGACATACGGTGTCCGAACAACTACTAGTTCCTATGTGTGAGTAGATTTGCATCTGCACAAAGCATGAATCGCCGGCTTTCCAAACAAAAATCATTGCCCATGGTGGACGTGCCTTGCCATGACTCTTCACTTTTCTGGACGCTAATTTATCATCAGCTGATATGAATTGGAATTCGTGTCCATTGGAACATCCCTGGCGATAAGTTTCCTAAACATGATAGTATCCAATATTGAGGAATGACATGTTTGGTAGTGTACAGGACTGTCTAACCACAATAATCTGAAATAATAATATTGTTTTTTTTCCATAACAAGCCATATTATATAAACCCACAATATAAGCAAATAACACAAACTCCCATCCTTGGGGAACCAACTTTGCCAATTTCGCCTCCACATCCACAGCATGCAGCAGGGAATAGGCATGAGCTTCGACCAAACCATCTTCTCTCAGGTGCTCCTGACGTTGAAAACGACCAATCAAAGCACAAAATATGATCAACATTGGCAGCAGTACCCATCAACCCCATGGTGATCCATAGCTATTATGTGCTATTATTATTCATGCGGCATTTCGATTCCAGCGCTAGTTGCTGGCACCTGGGTCTAAGTACGATGTAGTACAAGTGTTCATGATGTTCATGCCCAAAGTACGGCAAGTGAATGTTTTGCTTGTGTCCCCTTCAAGGGTCTTTAAACATCGGCATCTTCTATGGGACCAAGTATGCCCAAAGGATGGGGTAAAACTATGACCGCTTGCGTCCTGTCCATGCTTGGCACGCATGGAACAAGCTATCAGAAAGCTCTGGCGATCGTAGCCACGCACCTGGGTTTCATCATCTTGACCCAAGATGTGACTGGCAAAAGGAGGAACATGATCTGCAGAGTCAAGTGGATTTGGGAGCGTTTTACACTTCGGACCATGACACACAATAATACACGCTGCACTGAGCAAGATTGCATATTCTGCATCACTGGCGAGCTCATCCGGAATGCGTCAGCCAACAATCGCTGATTTGAGCTGCAATCAACGCAACTTAGTCCATACAAGAAAGGATGGTGAGAATGTGTGAGCACTATGCAGAAGACTCCGTAGTTTGAAACCCAAAGTCATTGGTTCAATGCACATGGTCCATTGATCCTAGTTGGGATCGGCTATAGAACCACCAGGGCACCTCTTCCCAAAGGTTCTCTGCATCGCGGCGTTCCTCCAGACCTCAAAAATGTTGAAGTGTCTTCCATGTTCCATACACAAGAGTAACTCTTACATACTTCTACCATGTACTATGTAGGTACACGATGAATGAAGGACCATAGCTACAACATGAATGCACTATGACCCTTCGCTTTTCAAGGCTGTGATGGCTCAAACAGCCCACTTGGGGTGTACATACACCTCGTAGAACACTGCATGTCTAAAAAAACATCACGTGACGCTTGACATCTCGAATTATAAGGTGTACTTCAAGAAGTGCTGGTTCCTGACAAGACATGAAAGTACATTGTTGTCCAGCCCATCAACACAAAGACTATACAACCTATACATTTAATAATCATTGATGTAACATCTTCAAACTGCGTTGATACAAACATACACATGAACTCAACCACAATCAACATGTACAGTATCTCGTGTGTGTGTGTGTGACTCGTTGCTCCTTTTCAATCCTTTTCACACCTTCAAAACATCTCCTGATTGAATACAAGCGATCCCTCACTAATCCCACATGCATCACAGCTTCAATCATGTCCCAATGTCCATCTGATGACATTATGCCATTTTTCCCCACCTGCCAGGTGAGGGTCTCTAGATTTTAACAAAGATGCAACTCCTCCTTCTCCTCCTCCTCCCGTCCTCCTCTGCTAGCTCCGGATGCCGTGGGGCACGCCTGGACTTGAACACATGTCAGATATAATGCCAGAAAGAACGGCAGAAAGAATGTCAGAATAGATGCCAGATAGAATGCCAGATACAGATAATGTCAGAATATATGTCAGATAGAATGTCGGATAGAATGCCAGAATAATATGTCAGGGTGGGGATCACTCGAAGTAAAGCAATTTGCAGTAACTCATCCCACTTTTTGGGGCCACGTCCACGTCATGCGGTACCTGGTTGGTACTGGAAGTAATCCTCACCTTCCGCCAATTGCCTCAGCTGGGCGTCTCCAAGCAGTTGGTACTGATGGCTGCTTGGCCGGGTGCAAAAGGCTTGGCACCCGACATCTTTTTCCATTCCCCGTCCACGCGGGCAGTCTGGCAACGCATCATGGTTGGCCCGGGGATCAAACCACAGCGAGGATCGTCCAAAAACTTTGATCTCGGGACTCTGTCCCCACTTATCTTGTGATACCTCAGTACTGGTTGTGGTGACTCCGTCCTTGGACACTAAAACATCAGCAATTGGTCAAACAGGAGCAACCCCTTGCCTCGCCCTCCGAACGCGCCCAAACGTAGCTGTTCTCTCCGGTGAAGGCGCGAAAGGCCTCGGAACCGGTCTTGGGATGGATGGAATGCTGAGTGATGAATTTCAAATAAATTACAGGGTGAATGAGCGATTATGTAATTATGAGTATATATAGTATACTATGTATAATAACTATTTATATATGGAACAGCTATGATCTGTCGTTTTCTTCGAATATCAACACTAAGAAACATTGGTTGATTGGTTGATAGTCCTTGAATCCCTCTGTTGAAAAATGCAAGCACAAACAAGACATGGTTGAGATAAATTGTAGATGAACACTTTTTTTAAATCTTTAGGATCAAGGTCCTGGATTGTCAGCAGGTGTGCCTTACGCAATACATCGCACCCAGCGTAGCTACTCTGGAACGTAGCAACACCATACAACAAGTATATACAAGTATCGATCATGGGCGCCTGCCGCAAGTCACACCTGCAAATGGGTCGAAACCCATAATACATTACTGGGATTAATCTAAATGGGGGAATGAATGGGGAATGAACATCCGAAAGTAGCAGCTCCCATGTGCCGAAGGACTGAACAGCAGTTTCCACCGCTCAAGGCGGTGTATGAGCCCAACATCTTCGCAAAGGCCTGGACCAAACTCAAAGTCCACAGCCAACAGGGCCCACAGCAAACTCAAAGGAAATGGCCACCTCTCGGTCTCGAAATCCTCAGTCTCTCGTTCCATGTTTGGTGAAATCCTGAGTCCCGGTGGATGAAACCACTCATTGTGCTGGTGTCATCCTCTGGGTGTTGAAATCCCTTTCTGCCCCCCAAAAAACAACTGACATATCTCTCGCTTCGTCTGGCCTTCTCCAACAACAGCACCTTGGCGTCAAGGTATTGCCAGAATCATGGTCCCCCTCAACATATAGCAGGTATGGTTTGGTTGAAAATTGAAAACAACAAGTTTCTGATGTTTGAATATGTTTGCTGGTTTGCACTATAGAATGCTATAGATAATGTATAGATCCATCCATACAACTGGTCTGGACTTTCGTGATGCTACGCTAAGCTCCTGAACATGCTGTACATGAAGGGCGTAGATAACGATCAAAACCATGCATTCTGACGATCACCGTCCTTATGCTCTGAAATCATTCGCTTATTTCAGGTACGCTCCCTTGAAGACTTGAAACCAGCTTCTGACTAGATTGTGTTGTGAAAACCAACTACAACTCTTCCGACTAGGTTGTGTTGGTAAATCATCTTTAATATCGATATACATATAAACAATTATAAACATACATATTGAATCATATTGATACATGGCATGGTGAGTAGAGCAGGGCACAGCATGAGGATTTCAACTTACCATGGCATTTGATCCCAACCCATTCATATCCCCATCTGAACCCCTGAGGATGGCACCCATGCTTCGTTGCCATTGGGTCGTGCAAATAAAGGTGTGCCCTCATCCTTGGAACTCTATCCAACCAAGAACCATCAAGAACCCTATTGCAAACTGAATCCTTTCTCCAAATCCACAAAACAACACTGGAGGCATCTCAAATTTCCCAAAACAATTTCGACATAAATAAAATTAGATAAACACGGAAATTACCAGTTCTTCTGCCAATAAGTTCTGCACTGTAACGCCATGTAACACCGCAACACAAACACTTACAGCACAAAGCATAATCATCAGAAGCGTGCAGGTGACTCGCACGGATTCCACCACTGTCAAGACAAACGAAAGCATATGTAACTGTAACCATATGATATGCCCCTCCCTCAAAATGATGTCAAACACAGATTATATGTCCTGAAGGTAGAGAAACAGAGAGAAACCAGAACCAAAATCCAAGAGACAAATTGGCTCCCTGGGTCTCATCTGCTCCCAACTTGCATTTTTGTTGGGCACTAAAGAATTAGTCAGCTCTACCAAGCCACGGGAATTCCAGTTTCTATAAATTGCTCTTATATAATGTTATCATCAATGTTTATATATTTGCTGTTGTTTGTAAGTGGGTTGAACTTCATTAGGTCAAGGCAAATGGGATTAACCTCTGATAATCTAAGATATCTTTGGAACATAGCCCGCTGGTAGATGATTTACCTATGAAACATGGTGGATTTCCATGGCTAACGCAGGTTGGATTACCAGAGAGTACCTCATTTATTTGTGCTCAAAAAACATCCACCTGGCAGCGAGGATCATCCCACCACTCTCGTGGATGGCAAGAAATAAACTCATCCACCTCCGCAGGATCCCCTCTGGGGCCACTTCTTCGGTTCCGTGCTAAATTGATCCAACAATTTCATAGGTATGTACGGTATATATAGGGCATAGGATCTCATATAGGATATCAAATGGATATCATATAGGATATCAATGGATATCATAGAACTTTCTGGAAAAAAACACATGCCTCCACCATCGTTCATGAATATCATGAATTACTCGGTGATGAGGCCCCAGCCGCCAGGGTCACCATCCTGCACCGTGCGTCATGCAGTTTCACCTGGCAATTTGGGGAACCATGGGGAACCTATAATCTGGAAAGCTGAACTGGCAATGGAATATCTTGTGGATTTTCATTGATGTTTTTTTCCATTTAAAAGAGAGTTTGTTTGCAAAGTTCTATAGAGGATATCCCCATACCTGCGTGGATTGCTCGAGGGTTCACCATGAACCCAGCACCTGACACCTCCCATCGCTGGTCAGCTCGCGCTGCAGAAATAGGGCCTGGATCAGGTTCTGGTGCAACAAGACTGGGGAGATACAACCAAGCAAACAGAAACAGCCCATCAAACAAGCTTTTCTGGTGAATGTTTTAGCAATGACTCAAAGACCAAGCCATTGAATTGTTAAGCACTCGCACAAGGATTGTACAACTGAGAGCAGGGTGAACTAAAACCTCTGAACATGTAGATGGAGCAATTCCAATTCCATCCAATTCCAGTATTGCAAGTGATTCCAAAGTATTCCAAATCTTGTTGGGCAAACTTGGGTACACTTCTGAAGGAGCCACCAGAACTAACTCTCACGATCGGCAGTGAAACTCGGACAACTAACATGCACAAAAACATGTCCAAGTTTCCCTATCCACCCCATGAGAACCTTTCCGGCACAATACAAGAGATGAAGTTTGTTGCATTAATCAAAGAATGGTTTGTCATACATCGCAACACTCGCTTTTCGCTGCGGTTCATTGTCTGCTCACTGTGCTACTGAAAGTTTGACCCCTATCACGGTTGCCCAGTAGCAGGCTTCGCTGGCAATCACTAGCCCTACCCTAGAAATCCCCCAGTGTAGCGGCTATCATCTCACTAACGAACATGAGAGTCAAACATAATCACAGTTGGATACGACAAAAAATCCAAAAATGAGGTATGGTCCGTGCTAAAAAAAACATCAAAAACTAAAAACCACCCAACATTTGAGCCATCCATGGTCTTCCAGTGCAAATCCACCTCTACGGCGTCCGGGAATTCTGCCAGAGATGCCTTGGAGGAAATGGCAGAGGTGTGGATCATCGATGTGAAATGATGTGAAACTACCCATTTGATCTATTTCTTGGTTTTTGGATTCACCTACAAAACACGTTAACAAAAACAACCATGCGATGTAGACTCTAGACCGTCAAGTTGAAAATTCTACCAAGGAGGAGAAACAGGTACTTTTATTGGTCATATTTTACTCATAATCATGCTTTGCATACAAGCAATTGCAGAATGATTGTTCTGTAAGCTTGGGACTGGAGAATCCATTCGGAATTCATCATTTATATGATACAGTCATGTCAGGTTTGCATAATTCAGTGGAATTTATAATTATTTGATACACAGACCACTTAAGTCACGTCAGGTTTGCTCCAAAATAATCTCCCCGTGGCCTGTTGGTATCCCATGGTATCCCCATCTGACCACTTCGCTGTTTTCCATGGACCCGGCGGTCTGCACCGGCACCGATAGGGTGCTGTTACCGACAGGAGTTTGGTCAGCAAAAGATCTATATGTCGTATATTTTGAATATATTGGTCCATAACACACAACAAAATATCTACAGTATGTAAAGACAAAGCATGAACAAACACAGGATATAGCGACATATTGCAACATCTCAATTGAGTTGTGGTTCTGTTGAGTGCACTAGCATGCCCTGACTCTTGCTGTTGACACAAGAGGGCAACGTTGCCGGTTTGCTAAAGCGCGGCCGCGCACAGAGATTCGTGCGGAAAAGAGCAGCGCTTCACAAGCTGACGAAACGCCCAGCTGGCGGGGCCCGCCACATAGGCCCGAAAGCTTCAGCTGAAGTGTTGTGGTCATGACATACACCCAATTATGATTGCATTATTACACCCATTTATGATCTTTGAGTGACCCAATTGTACACAATTATGATCTTTGAGTGCAAATGATTGTAAATGTATAGAACTATAAAAGTCCCAGCTTGCATTCCAGCATCAATAATTTGTTTTCAGAAGTTTTCAGTGGTCATCAACCCAAACAAGACAAGAATGGTTCGCCCAACCTCCATAGTTCCATCCAGTGGTGATGTTTCCTCTGATATTAGCATCGGTATCAACCAGCGCATGCAAGCAGATTTATGATTTAGATTGATTTACATAAATTGATTCAAATGTCCATAGAATTATGATGCATTATGTACATCTGCCCATCATGGGTTAAAATCAAATCCTGCCAGTTGGTGCTTAGATCTCATTGCGCTGCAAGTATTGAAACACACAATCCAAACACATTGAATGCACTTAAACAGGAGACGATACAGGTTTGAACATGTCTCTGAACTCTAAACTCTACTTCCAATTCTTAATCTTCATTACATCCAAATCGCGTAGCGAGATGGGATTCAAGTGGATGATTCGTGGATGAAACCTGGCTACGCCATGGATTTACCATGGCCATTCTTGCGATCCTGGCGGCCCTCAGTCATCCTGACGCAATCTGTGGCAGTAGCTGTTGGCGATTCTCCAACTGTACCAAACTAGCAAGCTCAAAAATAGCATGCCATAGCACACCCGGTCTACCCGATCGCTGTCCCCAAGTTGCTTCCAGCCCAATCTTCACTGGCAAGTCTTAAACAAATGGTACAAAATGGTCCAAACATGGATCAACATGGATCACATGGATCAATGTTCCCCGTTGCCTCAATGGCCGCAAGAAGGATATTGGTTCCACTCAACTTCAATTCATCCACGGTGCCTCGGCAGCGATCGTGAAAAAAAACCAGCTTGGTCAGTTTGGGTATAGCATGGTATAGCCATCCAACTTTGGGGTATTCTTATGGTATTCTCATGGTAAAATCTCATGGTATTCTGAACCTACCCAGTTGAATCTGGTTCAGAATGCTGTGAGTTCTTCGCCAGTTGTTTGGTCTCACGTCTTCATTCTTCGGCGATTTTGCTCCTGGGCACATTTCATCAAATTTCGGGATTTACTGAACTGTGTACACACACATATATAACATTGAGTAACTGTCAATCCAGGCTGAAGGAACCACAACTTTGGGGGCTTCGAGTATCTTAAGGAGCAGGCAAGAATCAATATCATAATATCATTGTTTGCCATTGTTGACATTACTCAGTTTTGGTCTTACAGTTGATTCACTTGCAACATTATCCAACTCGTTTCTACATTTTTTTTCCCACTAGCCCTGGTTCTTTTCCATGCCAGGTCCCAGTTGCGATCCATCTCGTCCAGATCTCGTGCAGGGAAACTGGTCTTCAAAACAAAGCGCTCAGGGATCTCAATCCCCTGGACCAACGACCATCGCATGGGTTTCTGGGTGTCTAGTTGGGGAAAATCAGGGTATGATTGGCAAAAAAGACCTGATTAACCCATCACCTGGACACTGGAAATCATTCATCATCCCTATTCTGAAAGGGATTGAGAAGATATGCAACACCAACAAGGAATTTGGCGTTTGGACTGACTCTACTTGACAGACGGACTATCTGCGACCCTCGACCTTCCTGTTTTACCCCCTCACGTCCCGGAGAACTTGGGGAATCCATCTTGTCATAATATTCATTGGAAGAAACCATATATAGAAAAAATGTTGGTGGGTGAGGCCTAGAGTCCAAACGGAAATCAGTACAGCCGAGAAAACGAAACATCGACCCGTGAACATCGCCATCGCCTTGTCTGAATTTTCCGGCAGGAAGGCCACGCAGGAGGCCCAATCCTTAGGGCGTGGGCTGAGTGGAAGCCACCAGTGGTCCACTTGATCCAACAGTTAATCAATGTCGATCAGTTTTATGTACTTGTATGTGATCATTCAATCATATAATCATATATCATATATATAATAATATATCTATAGTCTGTATGTATCTATATGTAATATTACAGTATGTAAATGTAATCATATACGATAACATGGTCCCAGAGCAGAAATTGTATGTTCACGCATTTTCCCAGTTTGTCCTGTTTCAAAGAGTGAGTCCCACACCCTGTTTCTGATTCACCCCCCTTCCATAGCCATATCTACTTATACTTCACATCTACTTCTTACCCTTGTCCTTTCAAGTGAGCTGAAGCTGGAGCTACTGTTGACCCACCCTCCAGGCAACAGCCGCTAGTGCTTCCAGTTTCATAGACCTCTTGCAACGTTGCGGTGGGCTCAAACTTTCTCTGCACCCGCTGTCCTGCCCATGAACGCTGAGCTCAAGGAAATGTCAACCCATTCGCAGATCTGGAAACGACTGCACTACAGTAAATTTCACTGATCACATATGTGCGACGGTCAAAACTCAATTCATGTGGTGAGGTCATGGCATCGCTTCATAAGGCCCCCTATCGCTACACACAGTCCCAGCACCCTTTTCACCAACTAGGCAGAATTGCTGCTAG